>CEVS01194125.1_pt1 | contig 10989 bp, 6 predicted proteins | sample 361571 | NCBI WGS metagenome assembly CEVS01 (sample SAMEA2623850, study PRJEB7988) | marine metagenome | isolation source: saline water (ENVO:00002010), including | reverse complement strand
AAAATGGGTCACTCCGTGAAAAAAATTGGAGGATAACCTATATTTGCATCAAAATTCTTAAAATTGACTGCTTTTTATTTAAGAAGATTCTTTTTAATATTTTTTTTAATTGTATTGTCCTGTTCAAAGTATGAGGATGAGGTACAATATAAATTGAAAGCCTATGAGATTTCTGTTGATTCTTCTGATGGAGGTGCAGTAAGTTACGAAGGGGGTTCACTAGAGGCGGGATCTAGCCTCACTATTAGTGCTACTCCTAATAAAGGATTTAAATTTATTGGATGGTCAGGAGATGCCACAGGAAACGAAAACCCTCTTACGCTAGAGGTCTATTCTGATTTATCAATTACCGCAATTTTTGAAAGAATAAAACACACTTTAGCAGTTGCGATTGAAGGTTCAGGCCAAGTTAGTAAGACCATTATAAGCTCTGCAAAAGGTGAGGAATACAATCAAGGAACAGTTGTAAGATTGACAGCCATTCCAGATAGTGGATCCGTTTTCACAACCTGGTCTGGTTCATCTACGAAGACTTTTAGTGAAATTGATATCACCCTTGATGGACCTAAAACAGTTACTGCAACTTTTGAAGAACAGATATTTGATTTCTTAGATGAGGACAATGTATTTATAGGTGCAGGTAGGTGGAAAATTAGAAGACCAAATACTGGCAACAGAGACTCAGGGAAATCACTTGTTTGTGAATTAAGTGAATCTATATATAGGCCAGATGGAACATTTACTGTTCTTTTAAATGATAAAACCATTAATGGTACATATGAGGTAAAAGATATAGGGAATCTTATCTATAATATCATTTTAATGGTAAATGAGACCAATTGGGGAAGAGTTGAAGATCTTGTAATCACTAAAAACTATACAAGCTTTAAACTTATATCAAATGGATGCGATAATAATTTTGTTGGTGATAGAGACAAAGATTATGATCCAAAAAAAGATCCTTATGTATGTAAAATAGAAAGTTCTTTATCTAGTGGTCCTCAATCTCAAACTGTTACGCAAACACAAGCTATTGCAGATGTAGAATATGAATTTACTACAGACTGTAATGAACCATTAACGGCTTCTGCTTTTAATCTACCACCAGGGGTTACAATGACATTTAATAATAATATTGCAAAAATTAGTGGATCGCCAACAGATCAAGCAACCGGGACATATGCGTACGTAATTAGCGTTAACAATTCACCAACAGCTTCTTCTACAGCGAGTGCGGTTCAAGCAACCACTTCCTCTACTATTGGAGGCTCAATTACTATACAAGCTAGAGTAATTTCAACTTGTACCATCTCCTCTACTCTGGTTAGCGGACCTGTTACTCAAACAGTTACTCAAACATTACCAATTCAGAATGTCACCTATCAATTTACTACAAATAACTGTACAGATACATTATCCGCTACGGCTAGTAACTTGCCACCAGGTGTAACTATGAACTTTAGTAATAATCAAGCAGTAATTAGTGGAACACCTACTAACCAGGCATCAGGAACATATAATTATGGAATAATCGCTAGCAACTTATCTACATCTACAACTGTAAGTGGGTCTATTTCTTTAGTTGTTAGTTCTACTTTAGCAACTTCTACAACTTCAACGAATTCCAATATCTATTTTGAAAATGGGACTTGTAAATGCCCTAATGCTAACGTAGGAGATACTGCTACAATAAGTGGGACTTTGTACACTGTAGTGGATAATTCATCTTTTGCAACACAGCTAACAAATGGAAATTCAAATCTCTGTACTACAAAGGTTACAAATATGTCTGGTAGTGGCAGTGGAGGTCCATTTCAAGGAGGAATAACTGCAGGCAACTTAAATATTACTAGTATTGATATTAGCTTTTGGGATACTTCTAACGTTACCGATATGAAGTGGATGTTTTTTGCTACTGATTTTAACCAAGATATTAGTAATTGGGATACCTCTAGTGTAACCGATATGAGTTATATGTTTAGATTCACCAATAATTTCAATAAAAATATTGGAAGTTGGGATACCTCTAATGTTGTCAATATGAAATTGATGTTTTTTGGTGCATTAGCATTCAATCAAAATATTGGTAATTGGGATGTGTCAAATGTTACTGATATGGAAGCGATGTTTAATGATGCGAGGGTTTTTAATCAGGACTTATCTAGTTGGTGTGTATCTAAGATTGGCACCATTCCAACTGCTTTTGTAGCTCCTAACTCCGTTTTTTCTATTTCTAATTATCCAAAATGGGGAAAAGAATTTACTATATCTCTTACCAATGGATCTCAATCACAGACGGTAACGGCAACAAATGCTATTATTCCTATTCAATATAAAGCAACTCCTATTTGTAATGGTGCAACTAGTATCAATGCATCTAATTTACCTATAGGTGTTACTGCCACACTTAATAACAATGTAATAGATATTTCGGGTACTCCTACTGCTCAGTCTTCGGGAACTTATAGTTACAGTCTTACCGTTTCTGGGACTACTAGATCATCTATAGTTACAGGAACTATTTCAGTCTTGGCTAGCTCTACTTTAGCTACTTCTACAACTTGTTCAATAAGCATAACTGGAATTCAAGGTCCTCAGTCACAAACGGTATCACAATCCGTTGCAATTCAAAATGTGACCTATCAATTTGCATCAAATAATTGTACAGATACTTTATCAGCTACGGCTAGTAATTTACCACCAGGGGTAACTATGAACTTTAGTAATAATCAAGCAGTAATAAGTGGAACACCTTCGAATCAAGCTTCAGGAACATATAATTATGGAATAACAGCTAGTAATTCCTCTACATCTACAACAGTTAGTGGAACTATTTCTGTCGTTGTAAGTTCTACAACCTCAACTAACACTAACATTTATTTCGAAAATGGTACTTGCAAATGTCCTAATGCTAATGTAGGAGATACTGCTACCATAAGTGGTACATTGTATACTGTAGTTGATAATTCAACAATTCAAAATCAAGTTAATGCTGGAAATATAAATCTTTGTACTACGAAGGTCACAGATATGAGATATATATTTCAAAATAAATCTGCCTTCAATGTAGATATAAACTTTTGGGATACATCCAATGTGACCAATATGGCAGATATGTTTGGAAGTGCTACATCATTTAATCAAAGTTTAGATAAATGGAATGTTAGTTCTGTAACTACAATGATAAATATGTTTTCTAATGCAACAGCATTTAATGGAAATATAGATACCTGGGATGTGTCAAGTGTTACCAATATGGGCAGTATGTTTAATAGTGCAACCTCATTTAATAAAAATATTAATGGTTGGAATGTCTCTAACGTAACTGAAATGAATGGGATGTTTCTAAATGCAAGCTCATTTAATCAGCCATTAAATTCATGGAATACTTCTAGTTTAAATCGAATGTCTAGAATGTTTCAAAATGCAACTTCATTTAACCAGTCTATAAATTCATGGAATATTTCAAGTGTTACAGCACTTGACAATGTTTTCGATGGTGCAACTTCATTTAATCAACCTTTAAACTCTTGGAATACATCTAATGTGACAATTATAGAAGCTTTATTTAAATCAACACCTTTTAATCAAGATATAAGTAATTGGAATGTCTCAAGTGTAACAAATATGGAATTTACCTTTAATAATGCCCAGAGCTTCAATCAAAATATTGGAGGATGGAACACTTCTAGTGTAACTGGTATGACTAGTATGTTACAGGGTGCAAGCAGTTTCAATCAAAATTTATCAGGATGGTGTGTTAAAAATATTACTTCTCAGCCTAATAATTTTGCAGCCTCTTCAGCGCTGTCTGTATCTAATCTCCCTTTATGGGGTAAAGAATTTACACTAGCACTGACAAGTGGATCTCAATCGCAAACGGTAACTGCAACAAATGCTATTACTCCTATTCAATATACAGTTACATCTATTTGTAATAGTGCAACTAGTGTTAATGCGTCTAATTTACCAACTGGTGTTAGCGCAACATTAAATAACAATATAATAGCTGTTTCTGGTACTCCAACCGCTCAGTCATCTGGGACGTATAATTACAGTCTTACTGTTTCTGGCACTACTAATTCATCTATTGTTACTGGAACAATTAATGTTAATCCACCACCACCAACCATTACTATTGATAATAATGGTACTTGTAAATGTCCTAATGCATCAGTGGGAGATACTGCTACAATCAATGGTACAACTTACACAGCAGTGGATAATTCGACTATCGCTGGACAGATTGCTAATGGTAATGTTAATCTTTGTACAACTCTTGTTACTAATATGTCTCAACTTTTTCAAGCTAACACCTCATTTAACTCAAATATTAGTTTTTGGGATACTTCTAATGTTACTAATATGAATAGAATGTTTAATGGAGCAAATGCATTTAACCAAGATATTGGAAATTGGAATACATCAAATGTTACTAATATGGGACAAATGTTTATGGAAGCGACAAACTTTAATCAAAACATTGGTAGTTGGGATACTTCCAATGTAACTACTATGTATTATATGTTCAATGGTTATGATAATCCAAATATTTCAAATGGAGTAACTAAATTCAATCAAAATATAGGTAGTTGGGATGTTTCAAATGTAACCAATATGCAAGGAATGTTTGGAGGAGCAACCTCATTTAATCAACCTATAGGTAATTGGAATACATCAAATGTAACCAATATGTCCGGAATGTTTAGTACTTATGGAGCAGTAAATGCTTTTAACCAAGATATAAGTGGGTGGGATACATCTAAGGTAACTAATATGGGTGGAATGTTTGTTGGTTGTTCATCTTTTAACCAAAATATTGGTGGGTGGGATACTTCAAGTGTTACTCAAATTAATGCAATGTTCAGATACTGTTCTTCATTCAATCAAGATATAGGAAGCTGGGACACTTCTAATATAACAATTATGGATACTTTATTTCAGGGTGCATCAGCGTTTAATCAAGATTTAACAAGTTGGTGTGTTCCAAGTTTTACATCAACACCAACAAATTTTGCTAATAATTCGGCCTTAGCCACATCTAATTACCCTATCTGGGGATCATGCCAATCTTACACAGTAACTGTAACTGCTCAAAACAGCTCAAACTACACCTTAACTGGAACTGACAGAAATGGAAATGTCACAGGAAACGATCCAACCGTTACAATTAATTTGGGTGACACCTTAACATTTAACGTTAATGCACAAGGACATCCATTTTATTTAAAAACTCAATCCACTACAGGTACAGCAAATCAAGTTAACGGGGCAACAAACCAAGGGACTCAAAATGGAACGGTAACCTGGACTCCTACGGCAGCAGGTACCTATTATTATATTTGCTCACTTCATGGTGGTATGGTTGGTACAATAACAGTCAATTAAGTACCAAATCTGACCTTTAGGCCTTAAGAAATACCCTTCTAATAAAAATAAAAACTATTATTAATACGGAGTATCCAATAAAAAAAGGTATAACAAATGCTTGTAGTTTTAAAACAAGCATAAGTCCCATAATAAATAATTGAAAACCAAGACCGTAAATTGATACTAGCGTCATAAACCATTTTGGGAATGGTTTACTTTTTACAGCATTTTGATCCATATAATAAATCATCTTATCAAATGGAATATAAAGTAAGCAGTAGATATTGTAAAAAAAATTAACCGCTAATTGACTCTCTCCATTTAATGCCTTAGGAGTAGTATTTTCGAAAATCCGACTAGTTGAATCACCTTTAACTGAATTTCTTAATATAACATAATAGTAATTGTAAAGGGTTCCTTGAAGTTGAATTGCTAAAAAAGAAATTATCATATAAACAACTGAAATATCAGTGATGTACCAAAGGGACAGCAAAAAACAAAAATTAAGTATTAGATCTGATATTGAATCGTAATAGCGGCCTACATAAGACGGTTTTTTTTTAAGACGTGCTAATTCACCATCGGCAGCATCTAAAATTGATTTTAAGAGTAATAAAAAAGCTGAGGAAATAAAATATCCTTTTAGCAATAACCCTATAGCTATAAATCCAGTAATTAGAAACATGGTAGTTACATGAATAGGCGTTAAAGCAGTATCTTTAAGCTTAGTGGCTATAAAGTGTCCAAGAGAACGACCGTAATCAGATAAATCTAAAAATTGATGCTTTTCAGGTAATTTTGACATCTTTAAAATATAGGGAGAGATTGTTTATGAAAAGTGATCTTTATAGTTATTTGATTAAATTATTCTCACTTTTATAAAGATAATTAAAGATTTGATTTAGGAAAAAATTTTTAACTGAACATAAAAAACCCTCCATTTGGAGGGTCTTTATAATTTAGTCAAAAAGTACATATCCAGGAGGTGTCGCACCTGCTAATCTTTGATTTGCAATAGCTTTTGATTTGTGATGCGCTTGATGCTCATATACCTTGAAAATAGCTCTTGCTCTTGTAAGTTTAAACTTTCCAAAATATTCAATCATTTCAGAGTTTTTAGATGTATCAAATTCACCTAAACTTTTAATTACCCAATCATAGCATTCAGTAACAGCCTGAGACATCTCTGCCTTTGTTTTTACTGACTCCGCATCAAACTTAGGTGCTTCTACCCCTAGAGCATTAGACATCATACCATAGTTTCCACCTATCATATGCTTAATATCGAAAGCAAAACTTCTTACTTCCGGTGTTGCTTTGTAATCTAATTTATCTTCAGGCATAGCTTCTATAACTGCTAATGTGTGATTTTTTGATCTTTCCCAGTCAGTTATGTGATATTCAATTTGAGCTGACTCCTGGGATTTAACGTTTTTTTCTTTAGCCTTTGGAGGTTCACAAGAATAAACTGCTAGTGAAAAAACAAATAGTAAAATTATTCTTTTCATCTTATTATATATTTTTAATATTTTAATTAGACTACAAATTTAGGAATTGGCAATTAATTATAACAAGTTTAATTGTTAAGATTAAATCAAATATTTTACCATTTAATTTCATCCACACTTTTTTGATTTAGATACTGATTGCATAGGCTAAAATGTTTATTTCCAAACCACCCTCCCCTATTTGCACTAAGAGGAGAGGGGTGTCCAGATTTTAAAATCAAATGCTTTTTATCATCAATTAATTTTGCTTTCTCTTTGGCATAGTTCCCCCAAAGAAGAAAAACGATATTAGTTTTTTCTCTAGATATAGTATTTATAACTATATCTGTAAATTTTTGCCAACCAATGTTTTTATGACTCCCAGCTGAGTTAGCTTTTACAGTTAATACAGAGTTCAGAAGAAAAACACCTTGTTTTGACCATCTTGTAAGGTCTCCACTACTAGGATATGGAATCTTAAGATCTGTTTCTATTTCCTTAAATATATTTACAAGCGAAGGAGGATGTTGAATGTTGTCTTTTACCGAAAAACAAAGTCCATTTGCTTGTCCTATTCCATGGTAAGGGTCCTGCCCTATTACAACTACTTTTATTTTATCGAATGGACAATCATCAAAAGCCTTAAAAATTAGTTTGCCAGGAGGATAACAAATATTATTTGAATATTCATGCTTAACATTTTCAACAAGAGCGTTAAAAAATGAATCTTCAAAAACTGACCTGAGTTCCATTTCCCAACTCTTGTGTATGCTCACCTTCATATTTTAACTAATTTTGTCAACTAATTTATGAAATTTAAGCTTTGAATATTCCTAACAAAACATCTGTAGACCTAGAATTTCAAACTCTATTGGAACAGATTTCATCTTTCGCAGTTACTTCAATTGGCAAAGAAGAAATACTTAGCATATCACCAATTAATGAAACCGATGAGATAGAGTATCAATTAGATCTTGTTTCGGAATATACTTCCTCGTTTGATAATGAAAATAAGATTCCTAATCATTATTTCGATGAATTTTTAAAAGAAATCAGGCTTCTTAAAATAGAAAATAGTACAATAGAAGTCGAAGGCTTTAGAAAAATATCTAATACAAATTATACTGTAAATAAATTAATCAAGTTTTTTAAAAAATTTAAACGCTATTACCCTGTTCTTCATAGTATGTCTAGCAATATTGAATTTGATGAGAAGCCTAAAAAGAAAATTTCATCAGTAATAGATAATTATGGAAATATACATAACAATGCCTCCGATAAATTATTTTCGGTACGCAAAGAAATTGGTATTGTAAAATCAAAAATTGGTAAGACATTTCAAGATGCACTTAAATATTATAACTCCACAGATTACCTTGATGATATTAAAGAGAGTTTTGTTGATAATCGCAGAGTATTAGCGGTAAAGTCCTCTCATAGACGAAAAGTGACTGGAACAATAATAGGAAGCTCAAAGACAGGAAGTATTGTATACGTTGCTCCAGAGGAAACAATGAAATATTCTCTTGAATTAAATAATTTGGAATTTGAAGAAAAAGAGGAAATTAAAAGAATTTTAAAAGAATTAACAGATTTTTTTAGACCCTATTGCAATGTTTTCGAGGATTATATAAAATATCTAACATCTTTCGATTCAGTTTATTCAAGGGCAAAACATGCTTTTTCTATTAATGCAGTAAAACCAAATATTTCAGAAAAAAGAGAAATTCAGCTTTATGGTGCCTACCACCCACTTCTTTTAAAACATAATCAAGATAATAACTTAAACACATTCCCACAAGATATTTTAATCAAGGATGAGATGAGGATTTTAGTAATATCAGGTCCAAACGCAGGAGGAAAAAGTATTACTTTAAAAACGATGGGGCTGCTACAAATAATGTTTCAAAGTGGAATTTTAATTCCAACACATCCTAAATCCAAAATTTTCATTTTTGATCAAATTTTAACTGATATCGGAGATAACCAATCCATAGAAAATCAGCTTAGTACTTATTCTTATAGATTAAAAAACATGAAATATTTTCTAGAAAATTGTAATAAAAACACTCTTTTTCTAATTGACGAATTTGGAACTGGCTCAGACCCTGAACTTGGTGGGGCCTTAGCAGAAGTATTTTTGAAAGAATTTTACGATTCTGGAGCTTTTGGAATCATAACAACTCATTACTCTAACTTGAAAGTGATGGCTAGCGAATTAGATTTTATGGATAATGCCAATATGCAATTCGATTCTGAAACATTTGAACCTTTATTTAGGCTTATAACCGGAGAAGCTGGAAGTTCTTATACTTTTGAAGTAGCGAGTAAAAATGGTATTGAAAATTTTTTAATTGATAAAGCGAAAGAAAAGGTTGATTTAGATAAGGTTCGTTTTGAGGGAGTGATTTCCAAATTGCAAAAAGAAAGGATCAAAAACAGTGAAGAGTTAAGTGAACTTAAAAGACTACAAACTGGTGCTAGGATAAAAAAGGATGAGAATGAAGTTTTAAATGAAAAACTAACCAACAAGCTTTCAAAATATAATCTTCTTTATGAACATGAAAAAAAGACAATAAATATTGGGAATAAATTTAGCGCTCTCGTAGATAGCTATCATAAACATGGAAAGAAAAGAAGACTAATATCGGAGATGTTCAACATAATTGAAATTGAAAAAAAGAAAAAAGAGAAAAAAAAATCTAGTGATAAAAAAGTAACTGCAAAAGAGATTTTGAAGATTAAAGATGAATCTAAAAGGGATATTTTAAAAATCAAAAAGAAGAAAAAATTAAAGAAAAAAATTGAAATTAAATTTTCTGTTGGTGACACGGTAAAAATACCAACAGGAAAATCAGAGGGTATAATTGATTCGATTAAAAAGGATAAAGCAATTGTAAATTATGGTAATTTTAAAACTCAAATTAGTCTAAGTGAAATTGAATTAGTAAAATCCAAATGAAACCCTTAATCATCTTTTTTGACGGACCATGTGTGTTTTGTAATTTTTGGATACGTACGCTTTGCCGATGGGATAAAAATGATAAATTAAGGTTTTCATCCTTAGATAGCGATTTAGCGATAAATTTTGCTTCCAAGCGGGATATAAACATTTCTAACAAGGATACAGTCATCGTATGGGATCAATTAGATGGAATTTATACAGAGTCAAGAGCATTTTTTAAAATAATTAAAACACTTGGTGGATTATTTAATCTAATTTTAATTTTTTCAATTATACCTAAGTTTTTAACAGACAGAATATATAGATTTATAGCAAGGAATCGTTATAAATGGTTTGGGAGTTATGATACCTGCCCTACTCCGGATTCATCTTTTAAGCACAAGTACTTAGATTGATTAAAAAACTACTTATTTCCGAGTGATTTATTTACTATTGTGGAAACAGCCGCATCTCCAGTAACATTAACTATAGTTCTGCACATATCAAGCGGTCGATCTACCGCAAATATTAAAGCAAGTCCTGCTTCAGGAATACCTGCTTGAGCCAGCACAATCACTAGCATTACAATACCTGCACTTGGAACTGCTGCGGTGCCGATTGAAGCCAAAGTTGCCGTTAAGATTATCCCCAGTTGCGATGACAAATCTAAGTCCAATCCGAAAGCCTGAGCGATAAATACTGCAGCCACTCCTTGGTAAAGACTTGTTCCATCCATATTTATGGTCGCTCCAATGGGTAAAACAAAGCTGCTTACCTCCTTGTTAATACCAAGATTTTTTTCAACACATTCCATAGTTACAGGAAGAGTTGCCGCACTTGAACTTGTTGAAAATGCGAGAAGCTGAGCTGGTGCAATTCCTTTAAAAAACTCACCAGGAGACTTGCCAGTAAGTAATTTTACAATCACAGCATAAACTAAAATCATTAAAGTTAAACCTACTAAAAGAGTTATCGAATAAAGACCTAGAGCCGCAAATAATTCTAGACTTGGAGCCTCTACTACGAGTGTTGCAAGTAATGCAAACACACCGTATGGTGCAGAAAGCATAATAAGATCAATTAATTTTAAAATTATAGTATTTAGAGAGTCGATAAATTCTTTTACTGGTGAAACTTTTTTTTCAGGTAGAAGAATCATTCCGATTCCAAAGAATAGTGCAAAGAAAA
>CEVS01171008.1_pt1 | contig 10994 bp, 7 predicted proteins | sample 361571 | NCBI WGS metagenome assembly CEVS01 (sample SAMEA2623850, study PRJEB7988) | marine metagenome | isolation source: saline water (ENVO:00002010), including | reverse complement strand
AGAGCCACTGAAAGGAAATAATGACTTACTTAATATAACCAAACCAGATCTAATTAAAACAATACATAGGAGCTATTTAGAGGCAGGAGCTGATATAATAGAGACAAACACTTTCAACTCAACATCTATAAGTCTTGCAGACTACGGAATGGAAAAATACGCGTATGATTTTAATCATGCGGGTGCAAAAATTGCTAAGGAAGCAAAAGATGAGTTTTGTAATAAAACAAAAGATTCTGAAATCTTTGTTGCAGGTTCAATTGGACCAACCAATAGAACGGCAAGTTTATCTCCAGATGTTAATGATCCTGCATACAGAACCGTATCATTTGACAATTTAGTATACTGTTATTCAGAGCAGATTCTTGGCTTAATCGATGGCGGTGTTGATATTTTGTTTGTAGAAACTATTTTTGACACTTTAAATGCTAAAGCGGCTCTATTTGCAATTGATAAAATAAAAAGCGAAAAAAAATTAGATATTCCAGTAATGGTTAGTGGTACAATTACGGATGCAAGTGGAAGAACCTTGTCGGGTCAAACTGTGGAAGCATTTGTTATTTCAATTTCACATATCCCACTTTTAAGTATTGGATTTAATTGTGCATTAGGAGCTGACCAACTCTTACCCTACGTAAAGAGATTATCAAAAATCACGGACACCTACACGTCTGTACATCCAAATGCTGGTCTTCCAAATGCCTTTGGTGCTTATGACCAAACAGCAACTGAAATGTCAGATCTTATTGAAAATTACTTAAAAGAAAATATAATTAATATAGTTGGAGGTTGTTGTGGAACAAAGCCTGAACATATTAGATTAATAGCTGAAGTTGCTAGAAATTATAAACCTAGAAAAATTTGAATTCGAGGATGGATAAGTATCTAAAGTTATCTGGTCTAGAACCCCTAATTATAACTCCAGAATCTAATTTCGTAAATATTGGAGAAAGGACAAATGTTACTGGATCTAGAAAATTTTTAAAATATATCAAAGAAGATAACTTTAAATCTGCGGTTGAAGTTGCTAGGGATCAAGTTGAAGGGGGAGCACAGATTTTGGACGTCAACATGGATGAAGGTATGATTGATGGAGTTGAAGCAATGACAAAATTTTTAAATTTAATTGTTTCAGAACCAGATATTTCTAGAATCCCAATTATGATTGATTCCTCTAAATGGGAGGTTGTAGAAGCTGGATTAAAACTGGTTCAAGGTAAGTGTGTAGTAAACTCTATAAGTTTAAAAGATGGTGAAAAGAAATTCGTTGAAAATGCCACAAAGATTAGAAGATATGGTGCAGCAGTAGTTATTATGGCATTTGATGAAAATGGACAAGCAGATAATTATTTGAGGAGAATTCAAATATGTGAAAGAGCATACAAAATTTTAACAAAAAAAGTTCATTTTCCTCCTGAGGACATCATTTTTGATCCAAATATCTTTCCTGTTGCAACTGGAATGGATGAGCATAAGACAAATGCTATCGATTTTTTTAAGTCAGCCAATTGGATAAGAAAAAATTTACCTTATTCAAGTGTTAGTGGGGGCGTAAGCAATGTTTCTTTTTCTTTTCGAGGTAATAATAAAGTCAGAGAAGCCATGCATTCTGCATTTTTATATCATGGAATTAAAAATGGTATGAACATGGGTATTGTAAATCCAGAAATGCTTGAAGTTTATGACGAAATACCAAAAGATTTACTTCTACACATTGAGGATGTTTTATTAAACCGAAGGGATGATGCAACTCAAAGATTGCTTGAATTTGCTGAAGACCTTTCTGATGAAAAGAAGACAACCAAACTCAAAGAAAAGTCCTGGAGAAACTTAGATTTACAAGGTAGAATTACCCATTCTCTAGTAAAAGGTATAGATGAATTTATACATCATGATGTTGAAGAAGCTAGAAAAACAGTTGGTAAGCCAATAGAGGTTATTGAAGTTTTTTTGATGAATGGAATGAATATAGTTGGAGATTTGTTTGGGTCTGGTAAAATGTTTTTACCACAAGTTGTTAAATCCGCGAGAGTAATGAAAAATGCAGTTTCATACCTATTACCTTATATTGAGTCAGGAAAAGAAAGTGGAAAACAAAAAGTTGCTGGTAAAATTCTAATAGCGACAGTTAAAGGAGATGTACATGATATTGGAAAAAATATAGTTAGTGTTGTTCTAGGCTGTAATAATTTTGAAATAATAGATTTAGGAGTCATGGTACCACCTGAAAAGATTTTAAAAACAGCAAAAGATGAAAATGTTGATCTTATCGGATTATCAGGATTAATCACACCATCCTTGGATGAAATGATTTTTATAGCTCAGGAGCTAAAAAGACAGAAAATAAATATTCCACTATTAATAGGAGGAGCTACAACTTCTAAAGCGCATACGGCTGTGAAAATAACCCCAGAACTAAATACTCCAGTTGTACATGTAAATGATGCATCTAGAGCAGTTACCGTTGCAAGAAGTCTATTAAATAAAAAAACATCAGTTGTTTATAAACAAACGATAAGAAAAGAGTATGAAGATTTTCGAAATAAATTTTTACAAAGGCAAGTTAAAAAAGAACTTATAAGTATAAAATCAGCTAGAAAAAATAAAATAAAATTAAATTGGGAAGAGTTTGAAACCACCAAACCTAAGAACCTTGGAATCACAATTACAAAAAATCAAAATTTAGAAGAATTAATTGAATATATTGATTGGAGTCCCTTTTTTAGAACTTGGGATTTACATGGTCGATATCCAGAAATATTGGAAGATAAAATTGTTGGTAAACAAGCTAAAGAATTATTTTCTGATGCTAATCAGTTACTTCAAAAAATTTTAAAAAATAAATCTCTTCAAGCAAAATCTATTTTTGGGTTATTTCCCGCTAACAGCGTAGGTGACGATATTGAGGTATATTCTCCAAAGGATAAAAAAAAGCTTTTGGGAACTTTTTATACATTAAGGCAACAGCTAATGAAAAGAAATGATAAACCGAACTTGTCTCTGTCTGATTATATTGCTCCCAAAAATACTGGACATTGCGATTATTTAGGTGTTTTTTGTGTTACTACAGGTATTGGAGCAGACAAATTATCCAAATACTATGAAAATAATAACGATGATTATAACTCAATAATGGTAAAAGCTTTAGCCGATAGATTGGCTGAAGCATATGCAGAATATTTACACAAAAAGGTGAGAACTGAATACTGGGGGTATTCACCAGAGGAGAAATTTAACAATGATGATTTAATTAAAGAAAAGTACTCTGGCATTAGACCTGCTCCAGGATATCCTGCATGTCCAGATCATTTAGAGAAAAAAACAATTTGGAATATTCTTAATGTTGAAAAAAATATTGGTGTTTCATTGACAGAAAGTCTAGCGATGTGGCCTGCGTCCTCTGTTTCAGGATATTATTTTGCAAATCCTAGTGCAAAATATTTTGGATTGGGGAAAATTTCTAAAGATCAAGTAGAGGATTATGCAAGTAGAAAAAAAATAACTCTTGAAAATGCAATTAAGTGGTTAAAACCAAATTTAAACTTTTAAACTATGAAAATTATAGATCATCTTAAAAATAAGAAGGATTCATCTCAATTTACTTTTGAGATATTACCGCCTTTAAAAGGACAAAATCTTGAATCGATTTTTGATGCAATTGATCCACTTATGGAGTTTAAACCACCCTTTATAGATGTAACCTATCATAGAGAGGAGTATGTTTACAGAGAGTTAGATAACGGTTTGTTGCAAAAACATGTCATAAGAAAAAGACCAGGAACAGTAGGAATATGTGCTGCCCTGCAAAATAAATATGATATAGATGCTGTTCCACATGTTCTTTGTGGAGGGTTTTCAAAAGAAGAAACGGAAAATCTGCTCATAGATTTAGATTTCTTAGGAATTGAAAATGTTGTAGCTCTTAGAGGGGATTCATTAAAATCTGAGGTATATTTTAAACCAAGTGTTGATGGAAATTCTTTTGCAAGTGATCTTGTCAAACAAATTGTTGACCTTAATAACGGAAAATATTTAGACGAAGAAATTCAAAATAACGCAAAAACAAACTTTTGCATTGGAGTTTCAGGTTATCCAGAAAAACATATTGAGGCTCCAAGTTTTGACAGTGATATACATTTTTTGAAGAAAAAGATTGACGCAGGTGCCCATTATATCGTTACCCAGATGTTTTTTGATAATCAAAAGTTTTTTGACTTTCAAAAAAAATGTTTGGAAAATAAAATCAATGTTCCAATAATCCCTGGGTTAAAACCAATTTCAACAAAAAAACAACTAAACGTTCTTCCCCAAAGATTTTATGTTGACTTACCAGATGATTTAATCAAATCAGTTATAAAGTGTAAAAACAACAATCAAATAAGACAAGTTGGAATTGAATGGTGTATTGAACAAAGCAAGGAACTAAAAAAAGCCGGAGTTCCTTTTCTTCATTATTATACTATGGGACGTTCAGATAATATTAAATGTATCGCAGAATCTGTTTTTTAAATTTTAAAAGATATTATTGAATCTTAAGATAAAATCTGACCATAGAAATTAAAGATTTTCGTCATTTAATTTAAAATTCGGAATAATCCTTGCTTTTGAAACTTGTTCGAAATCAAATGCAATTTCAATTAGTTTGCTCTCACTCCAAGCCCTACCAAAAAATGAAATCCCAACTGGAAGTCCATGAACATTCCCCATGGGAATTGTGATATTTGGATAACCAGCTCGGGCTGCAGGGGAAGAACTTCCAATGTGATAATTGTCACCGTTTAAAAGATCTGAACTCCAAGCAGGGCTACCTGTTGGAGATATAATTGCATCTAGATTATGTTTATTCATCACCCTGTCAATACCGTCTTCTTTACTATATTTATTAAGTAATAAAAGAGAATTTTTATATTTATCACTTTCCGTTCCTTCTGTTTCATTTGCTAGTTTTAAATATAACTGATTAAAAAACTTAAGTTCAATTGAATCTTTTTCATTGAACTCAATTAAGTCATCTAAATTCTTTATCTGAGAATCATTTTTTAAATTTTTAAAATATTTGTTTAATCCATCTTTGTATTCGTGAAGCATTACATTGAATGAATGAACACCATTATCTCTGTGATTAATTGTATCTATCTCAATAATTTCTCCACCTAGTGAACTAATTAATTTAATAGATTTTTTAAATAAACTGTCAACATCAGCATTATATCCTTTCCTTCTAGATTTGTTTCCTAATGGTAAACTGTATACTCCAATCCTTTTATTTTTTATCCCTCCTTTTCTCAAAAATTTAGTGTAGTCCAAATTTTTATTAGGGATGGATAATGTTTTGGAATCTAAAGAGTCTTGTCCTTTCATAACATTTAAAGCTATAACCGCATCACTTAATGTTCTTGCCATTGGGCCAGAAGTATCTTGAGTAAATGAAATAGGTATAATTCCTGTTCTACTAATTAACCCAACTGTAGGTTTTATTCCCACTATCCCATTGGCATTAGATGGACACATGATTGAACCATTAGTTTCAGTACCTATAGCTAATACAGTTAAATTAGCTGAAACAGCAACCCCAGATCCTGAGCTTGAACCGCAAGGGTTTCTTGAAAGTACATAGGGGTTTTTTGTTTGGCCTTTGATACCACTCCATCCACTTGTTGAATTTTGACCCCGAAAATTTGCCCATTCGCTTAGATTTGCTTTCCCTAATATCACTGCACCTGATTCTCTTAGCTTTTTTACAATAAATGCATCCTCATTTGCTTTTGAATTAATTAATGCCCTTGAACCTGCAGTTGTATTCATTTTATCACCACTGTCAATATTATCTTTTAAGATTACCGGGATCCCATGCAAAGGACCTTTTAATTCACCTTTAGCTAATAGATTATCAAGTTCAGAAGCAATTTTAACAGCATCGGGATTTACTTGTATTAAAGAACGAAGATTAGGACCAGCCATATCAATTTTTTTAATCCTATCTATATATTCTTTTATAACCTCGACAGCCTTAATATCTCCATTTTTATAACCAATAATTAGGCTTTCGATTGTAGTTTCTAAGTAAACAAAGTCATTTAAATCCTCTTTTTTACTTATTTTTTGACAAGAGTGAATCATTATAAATGATACAATTAATATTAATTTCAATCTAAAATTCGATATGTTCATATTCTAAGTTTTCAAATTAATTTAATGATTGTTATTTAATAAACATATCAAATATTTTGTTTTTATCTCTTAGGATATTAGATTTGCAGCTAAATGAAAAATATAATTACAACAAAGTTTTACTTCTTCTACTTTTATTTTAATAATAGTTAGGACTATAGTATACGCTTGTAAATAAAATGGTAGTCCTGAATTTTCAGGACTTTTTTTTTAAATAAATGAAATGAAAATAGCTATTCAAGGTATTAAAGGTTCTTTTCACCACTTAGTTGCTCTGAATTATTTTGGACCAACTGTTGATATTGTTGAATGTAATACTTTTCAAGAAATTATTGATAGGCTAAATCAAAAGGAAGTCGAAAGGGGAGTAATGGCTCTTGAAAATTCAATTGCAGGTTCAATTTTACCAAATTATGCTTTGATTGACAATTCCAATATGCACGTAATAGGTGAATATAATTTTTCCATTAATCATAATTTGATGTGTTTTGAAAAACAAACATTGAAAGATATTAAAGAAGTGCACTCTCATCCAATGGCACTTTTACAATGTAAAGAATTTTTTAATGATTATGATCATATTAGTTTAGTGGAGGCAACTGATACAGCAAAAGTAGCTCAACTAATTTCAGAGAAGAAATTAAAAGGAATTGCAGCTATAGCATCAAAAGAAGCTGCTAAAACATATAATCTAAATGTGATATCAGAGTCTATCCAGACAATCAATAATAATGTAACGAGATTTGTTATTCTAAAAAATAACCTTGAGCCTTTCAAAAAAAAATTTTATAACAAGGCATCACTTAAATTTATCTTAGATCATCAAAGGGGGAGTTTGGCTGCTATACTGAATGTTCTAAGTGATTGTCTTTTAAACCTAACCAAGATACAATCCCTACCGGTTATAAAAACACCGGGGAAGTATGCTTTTTTTGTTGACGTAAAATTTGAAAACACAGATTTTTTTCAAAAAGCTGTTTCAATCCTTAAAATTATGGCTTTAGAATTTAAAATAATCGGCCAATACTTAGAATATAAAAATAATGTTCACAGCTGAAAGATTAAAATATGTAGATGAATATTATTTCTCAAAAAAAATGAGAGAAATAAATAATTATATTTCTTCTGGAAGGCCTATAATTAACATGGCTATTGGAAGCCCAGATTTATCTCCTAGTCCTGAAGTAAAACAAGCTTTATCAGAAAGCATTCGTGATGAAAGGTCGAGTATGTATCAAAGTTATATTGGTTTACCAGAACTTAGGGAGGCTATTTCAAAATTTTATTTTAAACAATATGGTGTGGAGTTAAATCCGATTGACGAAATTTTACCTCTAATGGGATCTAAGGAGGGAGTTATGCATATTTCCATGGCTTTCCTCAACAAGGGTGATGGGGTATTAATTCCAAACCCAGGATATCCAACTTACAATTCCGTTTCAAAATTAGTTGGAGCAGAGACTTTTTATTACAATTTGTCTGAGGAAAATAATTGGTATCCAAAAATAGACGATTTAAAAAGGTTGAAAACAAAAAAAATCAAATTAATGTGGATAAATTATCCACACATGCCAACTGGTGCAGATTTCGATGAAAAAAAATTAAATGAATTAGTTTATTGGGCAGAGAAAAATAATATCCTTTTAATAAATGACAATCCATATAGTTTCATTTTAAATAAAAAACCTAGAAGTATTTTATCCCTAAAAAGTTCCAAAGGAGTCGCCATAGAAATGAATTCGCTTAGTAAATCATTTAATATGGCGGGATGGAGAGTTGGTATGATGGTTGGTGAATCAAAGTATATAGATGCTGTGTTAAAAGTTAAATCAAATTTTGATTCAGGTATGTTTTATTGTGTTCAGCAAGGAGCAATAAATGCCCTTAGTAGTGGTCAACGATGGTTTGAAAAACTAAATAAAGAGTATTCTGAAAGAAGAAAATCAGCAGAACAAATTGCAAGTGAACTTAATCTTTCATATTCTAAAAGCGGTGTTGGAATGTTTATATGGTGTAAAATTTTAAATAATTCTTTAAAATCAGAAGAGTTTGTTGACTATTTGCTGGATAAATATAATTTCTTTATATCTCCTGGATCAATTTTTGGATCTCAAGGAGAAGGATATGTTAGGATTTCTTTATGTACGGAAACAAAAAAAATGAATGAGGTTCTAAAAAGATTGAGATCATGAAATTATTTTTAATTGGAACCGGTCTAATAGGAGGGTCTATGTCGAAAGATTTAAGGAATCTTTTGGATAAAATTCAAATACACGGAATTGATAAAAATGAGATAAACATTGAATATGCAAAGAATATTGGAGTTATCGATAATATTGATAGTTTAGAAAATTTAAATAGCGCTAATAGGGTGATTTTATCTGTTCCTGTAAGTGAAAGCTTAAAACTTTTACCTTTTATTCTTGACAATTTGAATAAAGATGCTCTAGTATGGGATGTTGGTTCTACAAAATTTAGTTTGTGTAAATCAGTGGAAAAACATCCTAAGAGAGACCAATTTTTAGCCACTCACCCAATAGCGGGTAATGAATTTTCTGGCCCTGAGGCAAGTATAAAAAATCTCTTCAATGGAAAAATTCAGATTCTTTGTGAAACAAGTAAAACAAGACCTGATTTACTGCAATGGGCTGAATCAATTTTTAATTCTATGGGTATGAAAATTAGATATATGAACCCAGAAGAACATGACAAAAAAATGGCAATAGTTTCGCACTTGTCTCATATAAGCTCTTTCATGCTTGGTAAGACAGTTATGGAATCTGAAAAAAATAATCAAAATATATTAGATTTTGCTGGAAGTGGATTTGAATCTACTGTAAGATTAGCAAAAAGTTCCCCTGAAATGTGGACATCTATTTTTAAAGACAATAGGGAAAATATACTGGAAATTTTGGATGCATATGTTGAAAACCTAAAACAATTTCGGTTAAAAATTCAAAATGAAAATTATACTGATTTAAAAAGTCAAATGATTAAAACAAATAAACTAAAGAAAATACTTGATACAATTAAACCTAAAAATTAAATCGAAATGGAAAGAAAAACAAAAACAAACGATTGGTTAAAAAAATTTAATTTATCCCACCCACTTGTTATTGCGGGTCCTTGCAGTGCTGAAACTGAAGAACAGGTTTTAAAAATAGCTAATCAATTAAAGAAAACAGACGTTACAGTATACAGAGCTGGGATTTGGAAACCTAGAACTAGACCTGGTAATTTTGAAGGTGTTGGATCCATAGGTTTAAAATGGCTTCAGAGGGTTAAAAAAGAAACTGAGCTTTTGACAGCTACTGAGGTTGCTAATAAAGACCATGTAAAATTAGCATTAGATCATGATATTGACGTGCTATGGATTGGAGCCAGATCAACAGTTAGTCCTTTTATAGTTCAAGAAATTGCAGATTCGTTAAATGGGACTGACAAAATAGTTCTTGTGAAAAATCCGGTCAACCCCGACCTTTCACTTTGGCTGGGTGCTATTGAAAGGCTTCAGTCGGCAAATATAACTAGGTTAGGTCTTATTCATAGAGGTTTTTCATCTCAAGGAAAATCGAAGTACAGAAATAACCCTGAATGGCAAATTGCTATTGAGGCAAAAAATAAATTCCCTGATATTCCAATTATTTGCGATCCATCTCATATTTCAGGTCGAAGAGACTTGATATTTGATCTCAGTCAAATGGCATTGGACCTTAACTTTGATGGTTTGATAATCGAAACACATATAGACCCTGATAACGCATGGAGTGACGCTGCACAACAGGTAACTCCAAATCGACTGATACAAATAATGAAAGATTTAAAAATGCGGAATACAACGATTGAACAGAAGGACTATGTTAATGAATTAGATAATTTAAGGACACAAATTGATATCGCTGACCAAAATCTACTTCAAATTCTAGGAGAAAGAATGAGAATTTCTGATTCTATAGGAAAGTTGAAAAAGAAAAATAATGTTGCTGTTCTTCAGAACAAAAGATGGAATGAAATACTCGGTAAAATGGTACTTGATGGTGAAAACCACGGATTATCTGAAGAATTTGTGCTAAAATTATTCAAAGCAATACATCAAGAATCAATAAATCATCAGGAAAAAGAAATTGTTAAATGATTTAGTTCTTTGATAAAAGATTTTTAATCCTAGAAACAGCTTCTATTATTTCTTCTTTTGAAGCTGCATATGAAATTCGTAAGCAATTTTTATTTCCAAATGAATCCCCAGAAACTGTAGCTACATTTGCTTCTTCTAGAATTATCATTGCAAAATCGTTTGCGTCGTTAATTATTTTACCTCTTATTTCTTTTCCAAAATAAAATGAAATATCTGGGAAGAGATAAAAGGCTCCTGATGGTTTTAAAAGCTTAAATCCATGAATTTTTGAAATCAAATCAAAAATTAACTCTTTCCTAGAATTAAATTCATCAATCATATACTTTATTTTTGACACTGGAGCTGTAAGGGCGGTAATTGCCGATCTTTGAGCTATACAATTTGCACCGCTCGTAATTTGACCTTGAAATTTGTTACAAGCTTTAGCAATAAATTCTGGTGCCCCAATATATCCAATCCTCCACCCTGTCATAGAAAATGCTTTTGCGAGTCCATTTACAGTTATAGTTCTACCGAACATATTAGGAAGGTTGGCAAAACTAAAGTGTTTTTCTCCATAAATAATATGTTCATATATTTCATCTGATAGAATATAAGTGGAAGGATAGTCTTCAAGTATTTTAGCAAATTCATTTAATTCTTTTTCAGAGTAAACTATTCCACTAGGATTATTTGGTGAATTGAACAT
>CEVS01103716.1_pt1 | contig 11010 bp, 7 predicted proteins | sample 361571 | NCBI WGS metagenome assembly CEVS01 (sample SAMEA2623850, study PRJEB7988) | marine metagenome | isolation source: saline water (ENVO:00002010), including | reverse complement strand
ATTTAGATATTTTCAAGTTAAGTTTTAACTTTGCATTTACTTATGAATTCACTGAACAGAAAATTTACTAATATTTTCATCGTCCTTTCTGTCCTCTTTATCAGCGGATGTGGTCTGCTTGGTGGTGGATCAAGTAAAAAAAATCCTAGGGGCCAACTTGTCGGAACTACAGACAGACAAGGCTTTGAAATGTCTGCACAATACGGAATGGTATATATACCTACCGGTCGTTTTTATATGGGACAAGCTGACGAAAATATACAGTCAGATCAAAGCAATTTTAACAGGCAAGTTACAATCAGTGCCTTTTATATGGATGATACAGAGATAACCAACGATGAGTACAGACAGTTTATACAATTCATTGAAGAGAATCCAGACTATGAGCTCTCTGAAGGTGCTACACTAGAAAGTCTTAAGCCAGATACTACGGTTTGGTCTAGTGACTTTACTCATCACTATGGAGATCCTCTTTTGGCTTACTACTGGGATCATCCTGCATTTGATGACTACCCTGTTGTAGGTGTCTCGTGGGAGTCTGCAAGAGAGTTTGCAAGATGGAGATCAAGTTTTCTTAATACTTATAGGAAGGATGAAGGATTGCTTCCATTTCCCTCATTCAGACTACCAACTGAGGCCGAGTGGGAATATGCTGCAAGAGGTGGGCGAGATAACGTTAAATACCCTTGGGGTAACCCGTACACTAGAAATTCTAGAGGCTGCGTTCTAGCTAATTTTAAACCAGGAAGAGGTAATTATGTTGATGACGGGTATGCTTATACTTCTCCAGTTGGTGTATTTTTCCCAAATGACTTTGGCCTATATGATATGTCAGGTAATGTTTCAGAGTGGTGTGAGGATGCATACATAGACTCGTACAACCCACTTGTTTGGGATTTAAATCCTATCTATAGAGATGATGAAAATGATAAAAAGGTAATTAGAGGTGGTTCTTGGAAAGACATCGCCTTCTTTATAGAAGTATCAACAAGAACATTTGAGTATAAAGATTCTACAAGAGCCTTCATTGGTTTTAGAACAGCTATGCCTCATTTGGGTAGAAACTTAGAAGGTTTTTAATAAAAAAGATTAATTTTAACTAAAGAAATATTTAATTAAACAGTTTAAAAAATGATAACTAAGAAAAAATCGAGCAATCCTATTCTAGCCTGGGTGCAGAATGAGGATAATATGAATGTTGTTTATGGTCTTGGAGCCGCAGTAGTTATACTAGGTGCCCTCTTTAAGCTACAGGGGTGGCCTGGAGCTAATGTTATGTTAATTGTAGGCCTTGGTGTTGAGGCACTAATATTTGTTTTAAGTGCATTTGACCCACCAACAAGTCACGACTGGGATTGGAGTAAAGTTTATCCTCAACTTAGTCCTGATAGTTCTGCATCATCAGCCTCTCAAGTTGGAAATATAATGAAAGAAGCTAAGCTAGATCCATCTGTAATTAAAAGTGTAGGGGACGGTATGAAGAAGATGGCTGCCCAAGCAAACAATATCAATGATCTTGCTGGAGCATCTGTTGCTGCAAAAGCATATGAAGATAGCATAAAAGGTGCCACTGAGTCACTAAAATCTGTTAACGATTCTTACAGTACAATATCAGCTACTGCTAAAGATCTAGCTGATTCGTCATCAAGTGTTAAAGAAGCTGTTGGTTTAACAGAAGAGTATAAAGAAAGCCTTAAAAGTGCTTCTTCATCTCTTGGAGCCATTGTCTCTGCGTCAGGTCAAATTACTGAGACTGCTGCAAATATGACAAAAGCTCAAACTGATGCTGTTAAGTTACAAAAAGAACTTCAAGATTTAACGGAGAACTTAAGTAAGCTCAATAAAATTTATGTTGGCATGTATGATGCTATGCATAAGTAGAATTTATATTTAAACTCATAAAATAAATATATTATGGCTGGAGGAGAAAGCCCTAGACAGAAAATGATTAACATGATGTACATCGTGTTGATAGCTATGTTAGCTCTTAACGTTGACACAAAAGTTTTGAAGAAATTCATTATGATTAATCAAAGTTTTGAGGTTACTAATTCTGACAAGTTAATTGAAAACAACAAAAAGGTTGAGTCAATTAGAGTTGCAGTAGATGATTCTGGAAATAGAAGTGAGGATGTTGAGGTTTTAAAATTATCAGAGTCTATAAGAGAGAAATCAAGTTCTATAATTAATCACATGGATGATATTAAAGCTACAATTATAGAAGAGACAGGTGGTGATGATGGTAAAGGTGGAATAAAGGGATATAAGAATATTGACTTTGTTTACAGTTACATGCAACCAGATGGTGAAGGTAATGGAGAGGGATCAGAATTACAGATTTTACTTAATGACTTTTCTAAATTTGTTCAAGATTCTGTTTTCTTAGGTGATGAGAATTCTGGAGTTACGGACCTTGCTAAAAACGCTGATCAGATTTCTCTTTATCAAGATGACTTGCCAACCGACCCGTCATTTACATCCTTAAACTTTGGATTTGGTACTTCGGCTGGAGCTGGCCTTGCTACTATTAGTCAGTTGCAAGCAGATGTCATAAATCTAGAGATTAAAGCTCTTGATAAACTTGCTGCATCCGTTGGTGCGGCAGATTTAAAGTTTGATGTTGTTACTTTGACAACCTTACCAGAGCAGAAAGTAGTAGCAGCGGGAGCTAAGTATAAGACGCAATTATTTCTATCTGCAGCCTCATCTGCTATTGTGCCAACTATGACAGCTGACGGCGATACCTTAGAGGTTTCAAATGGTAAAGGATATTATGAATTTACTGCAACAGGGGGGAGTTATGATAGAGATGGTCTATCTAAACAGAGTTACATTGGCGCAATTAGTGTTACGCTTCCAGGAGGAAAAGACACAACATTTGTTGATACTGTTGAATACTTTGTTGCTAGGCCAGTAATTCAGATACAATCTGCCTCAGTACAGGCATTATACTTAAACTGTGGAAATGAAATTCAGGTTAATGTTCCTGCATTAGGTTCAGAATATAACCCAGCTTTTTCCGCTAATGGTGGTGATGTTCAGAAAGGATCAAAAGCAGGCCAAATTACTATAATACCTAAATCTAAAAAAGTTGATTTGAGAGTTAGTAATGCTGGAAACTTTATAGGCTCACAGTCATTCGGTGTAAGACAAATCCCTGCACCTGAAATAAAGGCTAGAGTAAGAGGAAAGGATATTGATTTAAAGAACGGAATAGCTGCAAACACACCTAGTTTTTCATTAGATGCTGTAGCAGATGCAAGTTTTGCTGAGTTTTTACCAAAAGATGCACGTTTCCAAGTCCGTGAAGCAGAAATTATACTTGCTAGAGCGGGAAGAGGTGTTGCTACTAGGAGAATAAACTCCAAAAATGTAAATTTAAATCAACTACCTGGAAGAAGGAAGGGCGACAACATCGTAATTGAGATTAAGAAAGTCGCAAGAGCTAATTTTAGAGGAGAGGTTGAAGACTTTAAAAACTTTGCTCCGCGTGTGATAACAATACCACTTAAGTAATATGAAAAAAATAAGTACAACTTTTATTCTTTTTATTCTTCTGTCTTTTACCCCAATAGATGAAGCTTATGCACAGGCTGAGGTGTCCAATGGATATAATCCGTTATCACTCAGACAGGTTCATGAGTCGTATTTAATGTGGAAGAGGACTTTATGGAGAAGAGTTGACTTAATGGAAAAACAGAATAAACCATTTTTTGCTATAAATAGGGAGCTCTCAAAAGTTATGATTGAGGCCGTTCAAAGAGGCGTATTAATTCCTTATTCAAGTGATTCAGTTAATGACAGAAATATTATGGCAAGAGAAGAGTTTCTTGCCAATATTCAGCAAGAAACTTTTGAGGAAGATGACCCATTTGGTGGAGGTTTCGAGGAAGATGATCCTTTTGCTACATTTGAGGAAGATGATCCTTTTGCAGAAGAAGAAGTTGTTGAAGAAACGGGACCTGTTTTTATTCCTAATAGAGAATTTTCAATTTTTGAAATTAAGGAAGATTTGTATTTTGACAGAGTCCACTCAAGAATTTATTTTGATATTCAGTCCGTTTCTATGTATTTACCAGGTGATAGCTTTTATAATAATTCAGGTGTAGAGAAACCTGTAGCATCTTTCAGATTTATTGATCTTTATAATTTATTTAAATCGATGCCTAAGGAAGCAATCTGGTTTAATGAGAGGAATATTGCTCAGCATAAGAATTTGGGAGACGCTTTCTTACTCAGACTTTTTAAGGGCATTATTGTAAAAGTTGCAAATGCTGATGACATCAGAGTATCAGAGCTTTATAGTAAGTCAAGGAAAGAAGGCATAATGGCTAGTTTTAAAGTGGAACAAGATTTAATGGAGTGGGAGGCAAATCTCTGGGAATATTAATTTTTATTTTTTAGAAAAGCTATTATATCATCTGTCTTTTTTTCTCCTATAATATCTACAATATCTTTCTTATCAACTCCCTTTAATTTATTCAAGGAACCAAACTTATTAATTAGTTTCAGTCTTGTTTTTTCTCCTATGCCTTTTATAGACTCAATGCTTGATATTAAGAAATTTTTACTTCTTAGGTTCTTATGGTAATTTATTGCAAACCTATGTGCCTCATTTCTAATCTGCTGTAATAATTTTAAATAATAAGATTTCTTACTTAAAAGAACAGGCATACTGTCATTTGGAAAATATACCTCCTCAAGTTTCTTTGCTAATCCAATTATATTGATCTTATTATAAAGATCTAGTTCTTTTAGAGCTTCACAAGCAGAACTTAGCTGACCCTTTCCTCCGTCAACAATAATAAGATCTGGTAAATCTAAATTTTCATCAATTACTCTTTTATATCTCCTTCCTATAACTTGCTTCATAGACTCGAAGTCATCTGGTTTTTTTAAATCTCTTATCTTAAACTTTCTGTATTCTTTTTTATTTGGATATCCATCTTGAAATGTTACAAGAGAAGCTACGGTATTACTTCCTTGAATATTTGATATATCATAACACTCAATATGAAATGGAATATTTTTTAGATTTAATTTGTTTTTAAGTTCTATTAAAATAGTTAACCTTTTTGATTTTCTCTCTTTCTTTTCGTTGTATAAATTTTTTTTGAAGAACAGAGTGTTTTTAATACTCATATCAATTAGCTTCTTCTTCTCACCTAATCTAGGAACATGAGAACTAATACCATTAGAGAGAACTTTGTCAAGTCTAATATTTGATATGATATCATTTTTGTGGCTATCATATTTAGATCTTATATTAAATATAATTTGTCTTAGTTCAGATTTATCTTTTATTTTTTTTCTTAACTTAAATGTATCTGAGCTTACTATAGTCCCGTTTGCAATTTTCATATAATTGATGTAATAGTTTTTATCATCATCAACTATCCCAAATACATCCAGATCATTTTTCTGATTATTTACTATTATAGACTTAGATTTATAATTTTCAAGTAGTTGTATTTTTTCTTTTATTGTTTGGGACTCTTCAAACTCTAAATTCATAGATCGAATACTCATTTCTTCTTTCAATCTCTTTTTTATAATATCAAATTTTCCATTTAAGATATTTCTTGCATAATTGATGTTTTTCATGTACTCTTCTTCAGTTATATAACTCTCCTCATTCTTAATAGGATAATCTCTGAACCCAAGAATTAAAGTCATCCCATTTTTGCAATGACTCTTAAGATAAATTTTATTTTTTTTATCATTAATTTTCTTATCTGAAAAATTATAGTTCTCTGTCCTTATAGGATATAATGTTTTTATAACACTTAATAACTTATTAATTAATTTAACATTGGTATAAGGACCAAAATATTCAGATCCGTCTTGAGATATTTTTCTAGTTAAAAAAATTCTTGGAAACCTCTCATTTTTAATACAAATCCATGGATATGTTTTATCATCTCTTAAGAGAATATTGTATTTAGGTTTATTTTTTTTAATTAGAGAATTTTCAAGAAGAAGCGCATCGTGTTCATTATCAGATATCACAAATTTGATATCAGTAACTTCTCTAATCATATTTTGAATCTTTCTATTTTGAATTTTTTTACTGAAATAGGTTCTTACTCTTTTACTTAAATTTTTAGATTTTCCAACATATATAATCTCTTTCTTAAGATTTAAAAATTTATATATTCCAGGTGATTTAGGAATTTCGACTGTTTTAATATTGATCATTAAAAAATATCAGATGCTTTTATTTTATCTATAATTACGCCTGATGAGTCTTTTTCGTTTTCTCCATTATAGACAGAACAATCAATTTCAACATTAATTTGTTTTGTGGGTTTATCAAATCGTCCCTTTTCAATCTTTAGCTCAACGTTATCATATATGTTTAACATGTACTCTTGCCAAATAGGCATAGCTGTCCTTGCTCCCTGTCCATAAACCCAATCTCTAAAGTGTATGCTTCTGTCATCTCCTCCTACCCATGCTCCAGATACAAGATTATGAGTTACACCAATGAACCATCCATCGGAAGCGTTTTGAGTAGTCCCCGTTTTGGCTCCCACATCATTATCAGAAGTTAATTCTGGGTTAAGCCCTCTAGCTGTTCCTCCCTCTTCTTCTTTTGACCCCTTTAGCATGTGGAGCATCAGAAATGCAGTCTCTTCACTTAGTGCCTCCTGCTTTGTTGGAATAAATTCTTGAATTAAGTTACCATATTTATCTTCTATTCTAGATATAAAAAAAGGTTCAGTCCAAATTCCTTTGTTGATAAATGTACTATAAGCGCCAACTAAATCAAATAATGATACGTCGCCCCCTGCTCCCAAACACACAGCAGGAACTGGATCTAATCTACTTTGGATTCCAAGTTTCTTCGCATAGTTAACTACGGTATTAGGAGATAGTTTTTTTGTCATAAATGCTGTAATTGAGTTCACCGATTTAGCCATAGCTTTTCTCAGAGTCATGGTCTCTCCCGTCCACTTGCTGTTATGATTATCTGGCCTCCAGTATGGAGGGTCTTGACCAGGTAGCTCAAATACAACTGGCGCATCTACTACTGGGTAACAAGGAGAATATCCGTTATCTATTGCTGCGGCATATACTATTGGCTTAAATGTAGAACCAGGCTGTCTTCTTCCTTGTTTTACATGATCATATTTAAAATATTTATGATTGATACCTCCAACCCATGCCCTAATAAAACCAGTTTTTGGTTCAATAGATATAAAACCTGCTTGTAAAAAGTTTTTGTAATATTTTAAAGAATCCATTATACTAAACACTGTATCTATCTCCCCGTCCCAACTAAATACCTTCATATTCTTTTTTCTGTTTAGCAACTCAAAGACTTTAACAGTATCATTTTCATTTTCTTTAAGAAGAGACTTATAATATCGTGTTCGCTTTATTGTATTTTTTAAAAAATCTTTAATTTCAAACCCTTTTTCATCTATCCAGGGATTTTTACCATTCCAATGATCATCAAAAATTTTTTGAAGTCTATTCATTTGATTTTTGACTGCATTTTCAGCTATTTCTTGCATTCGGCTATCAATAGTTGTATAAATTTTTAATCCGTCAGAAAACAAATCGTATCCATTCTCTCTTGCCCAATTTATTAGATAGTTTCTAACTACTGTTCTAAAGTATGTAGCCTGACCAACATTCTGATTCTCAACCTTGTAACTAAGGTTAAGGTCTGATATCCTTATAGAGTCGTAATATTTTCTGCTTATTACTTCATATTTAAATAGATTATAGAAAATCTCGGCTCTCTTATCAAGAGCGTTTTCAGGATTGAAATATGGATTGTACTTTGTTGGTTTATTTAATAAGCCAACTATAATAGAAGATTCATTATAGTTTAACTCAGAAGGTAATTTATCAAAATAGGTTTTGGATGCTACTTTAATTCCATAAGAGTTACTGCCATACTCTGCAGTATTTAAGTACATTGCTAAAATTTCTTTTTTTGTGTAAAACTCTTCAAGTTTTATAGCAACTATCCATTCTTTTACTTTTGATATAACAAGACCTAGAAAAGGAACACTACTTAACTTCCCCTTTTTCTCTCTCCTTATCTTAAATAAGTTTTTAGCAAGTTGCTGTGTTATTGTACTGCCACCACCTTCTAAGCCACTACCACCAAATGTTAATATATTTTTTGATACACCATATGTCGCTCTTACTAAACCCTTAAAGTCAATTCCTGAATGATCATAAAATCTAATATCTTCAGTGACAAGTAATGTAGTTACTAGTTCATCTGAGAGATCATTAAACTCAATTGGGGAACGATTATATCTAAAGTATTTTCCTAAGAGTAAGTTATCGCCAGAGTAAAGCTCTGAAGCAAGGTCAGATTCTGGTTTCTCTAGATCCTGTAAACTAGGCATTCCTCCAAACAGGTTATATGGATTATAATTTACAGAAGCTATAAAAATAATTATTGATGAAATAAGAAAAAAAAGCATCACCCATAATCTGAATATAGTCTTTTTTAATGCCTGTATTTCAAATAAATTTCTCAAAATCTTTATAGTTTTTAGATCTAAAAATTAGATTTATATTTTTTTCTCCTACAACAAAATTAGCATTTACTTTTATATCTTCAGCAATATTTAACTCATTGAATTTTCTATAAACTTTTTCAACAAAATTGGTATCGTCGTATAGTATTATTTCTAATGAAGTTTTACCAGTTAAATAAAATGTATCTCTGTAATATTCTTCATTTATTTCCAACAACACTTTATCTAAATTTTCTAAATAGCTTGAGGAGAACTCCTCATTTTTCACAATTACAAAGAATGATCTTCTGTCTTTATTTTTTTTGAATTTAGGCAGCCCACTAAAGACAAATTCTTTATGAACCTTCTCCGCTGATTTCAACAAAGTGTTAGCGTATTCAATCGCAGATTTATCTGTTGCATTACTTAGGAAATATTTCAGTTCATATTGTAGAGAAAAATTACCCTCTTTTTTTCCTATTGCAATAGATTTTAGGAGAACTATATTTTGAAAGAAATCATTTTCCCCATAGAAGGAAGTAAGTGAGTCAACCTTTTTTATTACTATATCATTTTGGTTTTGAGATAAGCTTTGGTATAATTTTCTGTATGTATCTAAAAGATAATTATATTCTTGAAATTCGTCAATTTCGTAATTTGGGTTAATAATTAGTTTAGCAAAAATTGAATTTGGAAAATCATTTATTATTTTATTTTTATATAAGTTTTTATTGTCAGATATTAGAAATAATTGGTAATATATGTCTGGAATTTTATCTGAATTGGGGAAACGAGATATAAAATTTTCATAGACTGATATGCCTTTTCCCTTTTCATCTAGATCTTGAATATATATCCTACCAACTTCTGCCATAGAATTCTCTGTCTCAAAATTTAATTCTTTCTTTTCTTCCTCCTCAAACGGTAATGTGCTGTAAAACTTTTCATAATCTGATTCGCTAGTTTCATTGGTTTCCTCTGTGATTTCTTTATCGATATTTATCTGTTCATCTTCTGATATTGAAAATTGCGCTTTTGAAATTAACCTCCAATTATCTACTAAATCTCTTTTCCCCCATATCCTCTTGAACTCTGTTATTCCAGAGCTTATTAACATAGGATTATCAAAATACCATGAGCCATCTCCTGAATTTACTTTTATTACAGATGGTTCTTGTGAATTAAATGAACCTTGACTTATTGATCTATTTTGCTTTTTATTTTTTTTGCTTTCTTCATTTATTTTTTCATTAATTAATTTATCTAAATCTCCTTCAGATAACTTTGTGAGTTCTATTAAACTATCGTTTTTTTGGATTACATTAAGGTTTTTGACAAGATTGTTTAGGACTTCACTTCTTTCTTTTATTGGCTCATACAATTTATTTTCTCTATTTATATAAGTGATTGCGCTATCATAATACTTTTGTGATTTCTCGTAATCGTTTTTTTCTTCATAAAATACTTTAGCAATCTCTAGATATGAGTTAAATAAAATTTCTTTGTCATTGATATTTTCACGAATAGATGTTATAAAGTTTTTGATGGCATCATCATACCTTTTATTTTTTAAATAATATTTTGCTAACTCAAAATATATCCTATCTATATATTCAATATTCTTTTTATCTCTTAATAACTTCTGAAATTCTTTTAATGTCTGACTCTCGTATGAAATGTCATTAGTTTTAGCAATAAATATTTTAGCGAAAAACCCCATATTAATGTTGGGGTTACTCTTAAGACATTTTTTAAAGTATTCCTTTGATAGGGTAAGATTATTCCTACTATAATATATTTGACCTATTGCAAAATAAACTTTATTTGCTAACTCTTTTTTAAGTTTTAACTTCTCAAGTTCTCTAAGTATTATCAATAATCTATCCTCGTCTTCAAGTATCTTAGAGAGGTGATAAGAATTTTTATAGTACTCTATTTTGATTGCCTCATCCATTTCCTGATCATTCAAAAATTTATCAACTTCTATCGCAGATTTATAATCTTTATTTTCTGTGTACGCCCTAAGAAGGTATACTAAAGCCATATTGTTAGCCTCCTTGTTATTAGATTTAGAGTTAACATATTTCAGAGTGGTTATAGATTCTTTTATGTCAAGGTTTAAAAGTCTTGACTTTCCAATTAAAGCGTAGCTTGGGTAAACATATTTGGACGTTGACTGTCTTTGAATTAATATGGATAATTTTTTAATACTACCCTCTGTCCTATCTTTTATTCCAGAAATTGAGTTTGTGTCAATTTTATATGTTAAGTTAATTAAGCTGTCATAACTTTTATTGATATTGTTCTTGTAATCACTTTCAATAGATTTTATCTCTTCATTAGCAAGGAAATATGCATTATATCTTGCCGAAGTGTCATCATAGATAGTCTTTATAATCGAGTTACAAGAAGAAAGAAAAAAAAACGTTAATGAATAAAAGTATAATTTTTTCATCTTTTAATTTAAACATTATACAAACGATATTATTAAATAATTATTTTTATAAATTAAATAAAGTTAAAA
>CEVS01053882.1_pt1 | contig 11019 bp, 6 predicted proteins | sample 361571 | NCBI WGS metagenome assembly CEVS01 (sample SAMEA2623850, study PRJEB7988) | marine metagenome | isolation source: saline water (ENVO:00002010), including | reverse complement strand
TCCGCAAGCGATCCTGGATTTGCACTTGCTTATTTGGCTCACTCCATGCTCTTTGTAAATAATCTAGAGTTTAATGGAAATGACTCTCAACGCTCTAGGATTATTCCAAAAGTCTGCTCAGGTGAGTGGATTGGTGCAATGGCAATGAGCGAACCAGATGTAGGTACTGACGTCATGGGCCTTTCTACAACTGCTGCCCAAAGAGAGGATGGGTCTTGGGTCTTGAATGGACGTAAAATGTGGATTACTAACGGCTGTCTTGACGATGAAGGTACACCTGCTGATATTGTATGGGTTTATGCAAAGACTGGAACCAATGATAAAGGCCGAGCAGAAATTTCTACATTCCTTGTTGAAAATGGTATGCCAGGATACAGTGTTGGTCAGAAAATCATGGATAAAACTGGTATGCGAGCATCTAACACTGCTGAACTGGTGTTCGAGGATTGTGTTGTTCCAGCAGAAAACCTAGTTGGTGAAGCAGGTGACTCTATGATACACATGATGCGAAATCTTGAGATTGAGCGTCTAACTCTAGCTGCTATGTCTTTAGGAATTGCAAGACGCTCATTAGATGAAATGAATAAGTATGCTACCGACAGAGAAGCATTCGGTCGACAAATTCGTGATTTTGGACAAATGCAGCGCTACATTGCCGAGTCATGGGCAAAGTATCGAGCTATGCGTGCTTACATCTATGATACTGCAAACAACATGGGTCTTGGAAGTGCAGGCCAGAGGTTGGACAGCGATGGAGTCAAACTCTTCGCAACAACCGCTGCAAAGGAGATTGCTGATGCTGCGATTCAAGTCATGGGTGGCTATGGATATGTAGCGGAATACGTTGTTGAGAGGCTGTGGAGAGATTCCAAACTTCTCGAAATCGGCGGCGGTACAATTGAATCTCATCAAAAGAATATCACTAGGGATTTAGCAAAATCCCCTGAAGTTATCAATGATTGAGATTTATGACTAGTACTTATGTGATGCAGTGAGTAGCGATTGACATGCACAGAAGGGCTGTAGCGTCAATTTTTGTTGTTACGCTACTTGTGCTAATAGCCTTCCCGAGTACACAATCTTTCACAGATTATTCATCGCTAGAAGAGCCATCGAATGAGATTTTCAGCAGTTTAGAAAATGATACCGGAGAAGTTTTTGTAGTCACAGTTGATGGCACGAATCTACGCTTTTCACCCGATACAATAACGCTGAAAGAAGGAGATACAGTCAATTTCCTCTGGGAAAATCAACTCTTACCTCACAATGCTGTTGAGGAGAATGGGTTGTTTGATTCCGGTGATCCGGAAAGAAACGTTGACTATTCTTACACTTTCAACATTGGCGAAAATGGAACTTACCAATATGAGTGTGAGCCACATGCTGATTTGGGAATGGTTGGAACCATTATCGTAGAACCACTACCCTTTGTTGAGCCTGAACCCGAGCCTGAGAATCAATCTGAGGATGATGACATTGAGGTTTTAGCAGTAGGAAATGGTGAAATTTCTTCTTTATTGTTCGCTCCTTGGTTTGTTGGAATGTTTGTTTTGGTTGGATTCATAACAATTCGCCGAGATGATTTCCAAATGAGTTTGGTATTGGAAGATGACCCCGAAACTATAGTGGCAGAATTAGCAGACTCTGAAGGGGAAACACTAGTCGATAGTTACCGAGCTAGAGTATTGACGCTGTGTGCTCTTTACGTCGCTCAAGGGATTCCTTGGGGATTCATGACAGTAACTTTCGTGACTTTCCTTGCAGCCGAGGGGGTTGCTGCAAAGGATCTGGCGCTATTACTCACTTTAGGCACTCTCCCATGGTCTTTGAAGTTCCTTTGGGGTCCTGTCATCGACCGCTACCAATATCGTCCAATGGGACGAAGAAGGCCTTGGATATTATTAGCTCAGACTGGAATGATTCTAGTTCTAATTCTATTGGCCTTTAATGCGAATGCTGAAACTGATATTCAAGTTCTTGCGGGCATGTTCTTGGTTTACAATATATTCACGTCTCTGCAAGATGTTAGCACAGATGCATTAGCGGTAGACGTACTCAAGACGCATGAGTTGGAGAAAGTGAATAGTTACATGTTCACTTCCAAAGCAGTTGGAGGTATAATTGGCGGTGCGGGCTTAGGTACCATAATCAGTTTCACAGGAATCAAAGGCGCTATAGTAATGCAGATTCCTATACTAATACTCATAATGATGGTTCCTTTATTCATGAGGGAAAGACCAGGTGAGAAGTTATTCCCTTGGAGTGATGATGAAGGCTCGAAATTTGTTGCAAATGAAGTGGAAAATCAAAACTTTAGAGAAATTATTGCCAAGGTAAAAACAGCTTTCTCTTTGAAATCAACTCGCTTAGGAATCGTTTTGAGTCTAGTATTGTCTCTTTCATTCTTCTTGATTCCAGTTTTGCCACTATTATTCATTAGAGAACTGGGTTGGTCCCAAGAGGAATTCAATGCTACTAAAGGAGGTCTAATTCTATTTCTCACTATGTTGGCATATATCATAGGTGGTCATTTGGGCAGAATTGTTGGAGGTAAATCCGTAATAATCTACGCCTCTCTCGCTGGCGCGATAATTACTGCAATATGGGGCTTGACTGAGGCTTGGTGGAGTAGTAACATATTCATGATTTCAATATGGTCTGTTCGCACTTTTGTTTTCGCCATGGTTAGCATAAATGTGTTCTCTTTGATGATGCGAATAACTTGGAGTGAAGTCGGTGGGACTCAGTTCACTGCATACATGGCAATGATGAATTTATCAGCGATTATCGGTTACCAGCTGACAGAACCATTAGCAGGAAGATTCGATTATCCAACTCTATTCTTAATCGCTGCAGTATTAGAAACACTACTCATTGTCGCTGCACTATACATTGATCCCGATGAAACTCGCCGTGAATTAGGTGAAGATTCGTTGGATTCCGAAGCATCGTCTGTCTTGATAGATACTGCTGAATTAATTGATTGAAGATAGTCCTGGTCGGAGTCGAACCGACGTCCCCGGGACCAAAACCCGAGATGATGGACCACTACACTACAGGACTGTGGTAGCCCGCCGTGGAGGATTCACTTCAAGTTAGTTTCGCCTATTACTTCACGAGCAGAAGCAATAAATTCAGATAAATCCAATCCCTGAGAATCTTCGTATATTCGTGCCATTAAAGCCATGTCAAGTTTATCTAGATATTTGACAAACTTCGCCTCATCTGTAGTTTGTGCCTCGTACTCCTCGAATAGGTCTAGCCACTGCGGGGCCAGTTTTTTCATTGCGCGAAGTTCATCTTCACTTTTGTTTGAAGTATCGTCATGTGGAGTAAGGTCACCGACTTCAACTTCCGGCAAATCATGAACTAAACACATTTCCAGTACTCGCATTCTGTTGAGTTCGGGAGGGCACAAGTGCATGGCAAGTACTGACATTCCCCAAGAGTGTGCTGCTACGCTCTCTGGCGACACGACTCCTGCTCTAACCCATCCCGTTCTAAGTATGCTCTTCAGGCCAAGCCATTCTCGCATGGTGTGGGTAAATCGGAATCAAATTTGAATCATCGTGTTAGAAATCTGATATGAAGCCAATTATCATGAACATGGAACATTTCGGGTTAGTCATGAGCATCAAGAAAATGGCAGTATTGGGTGCAGGGCAGATGGGTAATGGAATTACTCAAGTGGCTGCATGTGCAGGAATTGAAGTTGTAATGATTGATATCCAGCAAGATTTCGTAGACAGAGGAGTTGCAACAATCGAGAAATCATTGGCAAAACTGGTTTCTAAAGAAAGAATGACTCAGGAAGCATCAGATGCTGCTCGCTCAAGAATCAGTACGGCAATCGATCGCAGCGCTTGCGCTGATGCAGATTTAGTTGTTGAAGCAGTACCTGAAATTCTTGATTTGAAGCTCTCAATATTTTCCGAACTAGACGGAATTTGCAAACCAGATTGTATCTTGGCAACAAACACTTCTTCGATTTCAATAAGTGAAATCGCTGCAGCAACTTCTAGGCCAAGTAAGGTGATTGGAATGCATTTCATGAACCCTGTTCCAATCATGAAACTAGTAGAAGTCATCAACGGAAAGGAAACCTCTGGAGATGTGACCACAACAGTTCTTTCTGCAGCAGAAAAGATGGGCAAGATTCCATTGATGTGTAATGATTCTCCAGGTTTCGTATCTAACAGAATTCTTTGCCCAATGATCAATGAAGCGATTCTTACCTTACAAGAGGGAGTTGCCGAACCGGAAGCCATTGATGGAATTATGAAACTAGGTATGAACCATCCAATCGGACCTCTCGCTTTGTCCGATTTGATTGGTAATGATACAGTACTACACATTATGAACGTCCTACACGAAGGCATGGGTGACGACAAATATGCTCCAGCGCCTCTTCTTATAGAAATGGTTGAGCAAGGTAAACTGGGTCGAAAGTCAGGCCTGGGCTTCTATGATTATTCCTAAGATTATCAATCATCAATGGCTAACAGTTTAGTCCTAGAGTGAATTGGCTTAATCATGCGAAAGGCAATTCTGATGTCCATTCTGATGTTTGGCGTCATTCTCACACCTTATGCTTCTGCATTGGATGGAGATGGTGATGGGGTCAACGATGATGTTGACATCTGTCCATTTGCTGCAGGAACAGCCACTTCCACTGCTGGTCTAGGATGCCCTGATTCAGATGGTGATGGGATAGCCAATTTTGAACAAGCTATTACTCACAATTGGGGCGAAGCTATCCGTGAGAACACAGACTACGGTACATCTGGAAGTGGAGTTAATGGAATGGCGTGGGCGCACAACTACAGTTACTTCTATGCTGGAGGAGGAAATGGTGGAGTGCAATTATTTGATGCCCTAGGAAACCATGTTTCAACTCTACATCAAATGGCTGGAGACATCAACGAAATTGTCCTTTCTCCTGATGGAACAATGTTAGCAGTCGCAAGTGATGATGGAGGTTGCAAAATCCTCAATTCTACCACTGGTTCATTGATAGTTGAGTTGCTAAATACTACAACAGATATTATTGCAATTGCATGGGCTGGTGACTCGAGTAAAGTAATATTGAGTACTGGGGCAATTGAAGTCCAATGGTTCCATACAAGCAACTGGACACATGAAATGACAATCTCAAACCTACCCTCTTGGACTAGTGGAATCGATTCTACACCAGATGGTAGACTAATTTTCTTTTCAACTAACAACAATCTTCGAGGATACTGGACAAGTAATGGTACAATGTACCTGAATATGACAAACCACACCGAATACATTCGTGCTGTCGAAGTTAGCCCAGATGGAAGGTATGTAGCCACAGGATCTAATGATAACAATGTCAAAATTACTGACATCGCAACTAAAACGGTAGTGGCAACTGTTTGGGCTGGAAGTGATGTCTATGATATTGATTTTTCACCTGATGGGGGTACTATGGTAGTCGCTCGCGGCAGGTCATCAGACATGTATGCTTATCGAACTGACACTTGGACTTCTCTGGGAGCAATGGAAAACTTTGGAAGTAGCAACAACAATCGTGGAGTCTACTCTGTTGAATTTCACGAAGATGGAGATAAGTTGGCAGTTGGTTGGCGTAGAGGTTATGTTTCACTACACATGGCTGCAGATGCATACATCCGCGTACATGGGCTTCACTACACTTCACTGATGGAAAGTCCTTGGAGGTCCACATATCTGACAGTTGATGAATCTGTTAGAGTTTGGAATTTTGATCGTGTAACGTCCACTCTGGATGTTTGTGATTCTAAGCATTACATTGGCTCAAGCCCTAATGGTGTAAGTCCACAGTATGCTGACAAAGTTGCAAATTATTCAGATACTGGATTATGGGACTGTAAGTACACTGAAGGTCAGATTTTAGAAATTCCTTACGGCAGGGCAGCGGGTGCTCTAATGGTTACATCTGGAGGGAATACCGAGACTTGTGTCCAAACAATCGGTGGGCTTTCTATGGCTCAAGTTAGATGGATTGTTTCTGGATCTCCCAAGAACTCATTGACTACTGCCGGTGGTATGCCAGCTTTGAATTGGAACTCAGTAGTGCCAAATGACGATGGAAATGGAGTTCCAGAATGGATTGACCTTGACCCGTCATGCCCTGATACAGAGATTGTCTTATCACATCGCTGGGAGAATAAGTCAGACACAACGATTCTACATGAAACAGTTCTTTGTGCGAATTGCGCTCAAGTAGACGCTATTTATTCATCAAGTTCTTCGAGATACCGTGCAATAGCAGGTGAGTTTAGATCTGATGTAACCGACGGTGTAGCATCTTCAGGCGGTGAAGGCTCGATTGGTTTTACCGAAATGATGTATTCCATAAACAACAATAACGGCGTTTACATAATTCCATTGGTTGATAATTTCACTCACGGTGCTGCAGATGCAATTGCTGATGGCGGTGTTGCTATTGATGCTTCAGCAAATGCATCTCGAACTGGAGATTGGCCACTTCAAACCGATATGAGAGCATTTATTTCTGTGGATGATATTTCTAAGAATCTGAATTTCTTAAAGTTCCTACTATCTGATTTAGGACAATTGAAGTGGGAGCAAATGGGCTTTGTTGGACTTGATGCTTGGGGGCTTTACAATGCTTGGGCTAAACTCGGAGTTGACATGTCTTATTTGCTTCCAGATGCAGATTCAGATGGCATATGGGATGGTGATGACTTGTGTCCAGAAACTACGTTAGGTTTGTCAGTTGACTTAGACGGCTGTGCTGAAAATCAACTTGATGATGATAATGACGGTTATACCAACGACATAGATGATTGTGACGACGAAGCAGGAACCTCCACGTTAGGTAGCTTAGGATGTCCTGATCTTGATGGAGATGGATGGCAAGATTCTGACGACAGTCATCCAAATGATAGTTCAGAATGGAACGATACAGATATGGATGGATTTGGAGATAACTCTGATGATTGCCTCACTGAATATGGTAACTCAACCCAAGATTTGCTAGGCTGTATCGATACTGACGGAGATGGCTGGTCAGATTTGGGTGATGACTTCCCTGGTGACCCTCTCGAATGGAAGGATTCAGATTCAGATGGCTATGGGGACAATGTTGACGAATTCCCGCTTGAAGTTACGCAATGGTTAGATTCTGATGGGGATGGTTTTGGTGACAATAATACCGGGCTGGAAGGAGATGACTGTGTCAATGTAAGTGGTACTTCACATGAGGATGGATTATTCGGCTGTATTGATTCTGACGGCGACGGATGGGCTGATTCTATCGATGATTTACCTGATAATCCTGAACAGCACAGAGATATTGATGGTGACGGTGTTGGAGATTCTGCAGCCTCAGGATATTATGATCTGTGTGTAGATACGCCGCCAGAAGAAACCGCAATGGTTGATTCAAACGGTTGTGGTCCATCCGAAAGAGATGTTGATTATGACTCATTTACTGATGATATTGACCAGTGTCCGAACACCCCGCTTTTACAATCAACGATGGTGAACACTACACTTTACTTAGATAATGAAAATACAATTCTAAATCCGTTTGTTGGATGTGCTCCTTCAGAGATTGATGCTGATGGTGATTCTGTAACATCAGACCTTGACTGGGATGACAATAATCCATATCAATGGGTGGATACAGATGGTGATGGTTATGGAGATAACTCCGATTCAGAGGGGGGTGACGATTGCCCTACGCAGAAGGGTACGTCGATTTATGACCAAGTAGGATGTTACGACCTTGATGGTGATGGTTGGTCATATGACCATGATTTCAATGATGGAGATGCAACTCAATGGAATGACACTGATGATGATGGATTTGGTGACAATTGGGATAATCCAGATTGGAATGAATCCAGAATCCATGGTGAATTTGTTGTTGGAGCAACTCAACCTGATAGATGTCCAAATGAATACTCAGCATTCCTGTATTCAGACACCCAAGGATGCCTTTCTAGCTTACAAGTAGACGAAGATGATGAGCAAAAATCTAGTCAAGATGACGAGGAAGAAGATTCTAATTTCGGACTAATATTGGGAATTGCAGGAGTGGGAATAATCCTAGTTTTATTTGGTGCTATAGCAGTATTAATTCGTAAGAAACCGAAACCAAGACCAAAATCTGACAAGGCAGTACATCCAGCATTGGAAAATCTGAATGAACCTGAAGTCGATAAAGAATCACTAGAATCAGCGGAGAAAGTAATGCAACAAGTTGAATCAGAGAATGTAACCGAACATGTGTCGACATGGGAAGATTTGCCTGAAGGGGAATGGTTGCCTAATGATGAAAATGGTGTAAACTGGTATCAGGACAAAGATGGCCGTTATTGGTATTCGACTGATGATGGGTTCAGAGTTTGGAATGATTGAAATTATCAAAGACTGAATCCCCCTAACCATGTCATGGGAGATGTTTTTCTTGTCACGGGTGCATCAAAGGGTTTAGGTCGCTCAATCGCATTAGCAATAGCAAATTCTGGTGCCACAGTTATCGCACTGGCCCGAAATAGCTCAGAACTAAAGGAGATTGAAGCCAAACTGAAAACAATCTCGGCAAACTCAATTGCATTAAGTTGTGATCTTTCTAAATCTGCAGATATTTCCAACGCTTCTGATTTAATCCTTTCAAAATTTGAGCACCTTTCAGGCATCGTTCATAATGCAGGAATGATAAATCCAATCGGTAACATGCTCGATATTTCACAAGATGACTGGGAGCTTACACTCAAAGTAAACCTGCTAGGAGTACAGGATTTAACTGGCTCTTTGGATGCTGTTATTGGTGGTGAAAAACATACTAGGGTCACTACAATTTCTAGTGGTGCATCGCAACGCTCTTTGCACGGCTGGAGCGCATATTGTGTCTCTAAAGCCGGTCTCGACATGTGGACAAAGTGTATGGCTGAGGAAGGAGAAAATGAGAATATTTCTGCTTTAGCAATCGCTCCAGGAATTGTGGATACAGCAATGCAGGAAGATATCCGAAGTGCGGATGAATCGTCATTCCCACTTTTACAAAATTTCAAAGATTATTACGCAAATGGTGAACTGTCAAAACCCGATGATGTAGCAATTAAGTTACTCCCATATTGTCTCGGTGATTTGGGTAATAATGGCGACAGATTGGATGTCCGTAACTTATGATAGTTTCCCGTATCAATGGTAACGGTCATAAGCCCCAACCATAGCCTAAGGCATAGGGAGCCATATGCCGGGAACAACTCGTGTGGAAATTCGAACACTGAAGGTTGGTCGTTACTGTTGTGTTGACGACAAAGCTTACAAGATTAATTCAATATCAAAATCGAAGCCTGGTAAGCACGGTTCAGCTAAAGCAAGACTTGAATTAGTCGACATTTTTACCAGCCAGAAAATCTCTCACGTTGGAAGCGTAACCGATTCAATCCATGTTCCTTTAATCGAGAAGGGTACCGCTATGGTTACTCACATTGAAGGGGCTGAAGTGCATGCAATGAACATGCGTGACCATTCAATGATGATTCTTCCACTAGAAGAAGAATTGGAAATCGAGGCAGGCAAGGAAATAATGTGGATGGAAGCTTTGGGCTTGTACAAGATCATCCGTGACCATTGATATTCTCCCTGAGGTGAGATGATGGGTGTCAAGAAGTCGGCATATAGACAACCGGTTACTCCGGAAGGTCTCAAGGCGATTGAAAGCGGCACGCTTACATGGTTAGATGACGAGATGTACAACAACCTGAACACAGGTGTTCTTGAACAATATCTCGAAGAGAAGAATCTTGAAGAGGCATTCGAAGTTTCCCATTGGGATACTAGGAAAGTATTGATTGGTATCGGTATTGGTGCAATTTTCTCTGGTGTTACTGCTTACATCGGTCTGAAACTCGGTCTTGCGATTTCAGCTGCTTGGTATATCGCATACGTTTTGGGTATGGCTCTGAAATGGTCACCTTCTGAAGTAAACATCGCTACCTCTGCAACTACTGGTGCAACACACGCATCAACCGGATTCATTTTCACTTTCCCTGCAATTTTCTTGCTCGCAGCCGACCCCCAATATTGGTTATCAGATGGGCCCCTAATTGTATTAGGTGAAGGAGAAACAATGCGTTTGGCGTTTGTAGGAATTGTAGCATCAATGTTTGCAGGATTCCTAGGCGTGATGTATTTCATTATCTTCAGGCGTGTATGGCTAGTTGAAGATCCTCTACCTCTCCCTGGTTTCGAAGCAACACTCAAGATGCTAGATATTGCAAGCGATGTCAGTACTGGTGCGGTAGAACATGCCAGAGAATCACTGAAAACAATCGGTGTATGGACTGCAATAACAATGGTCGGATTATTCCTAATCGAGTATCCTCTCGTATGGATGGACGGAAAAAGACAGGCATTAAGCGACTACCTTGCTGAAATCCTAACCGGTGATACATTCGGTCTCGCATCATTTTATTCTCATGCAAAGATACACCAACCAGGAGAAGTAGTAGATGGAGTTGCAAGAGGACCTGCTCACTATAATCCTGATACAGTATTCAATCCGTTCATGTACACATATGTTGGAGTTGCACTAACTCCTTCCATGTTCGCTATTGGGTGGTTCATGAAAACAAGAGTGGCGTTCCTAGTCAATCTGGGTACAATTGTGGGATGGTTCTTCTTGGTTCCACTAGCGGTTGCAACAAACTTGCCTGTATACGAAGGACAGATTGGAGCAAGTGTGCCTCTGCAAGATCTTCCTGCAGCACTTCATGCAGTCAACCCAACAGATTATCCTAGCGCAACAGGTGCAGTTCAGATGTTTGCCTTCGCAAAGGCTGTGCGATTTATTGCAATTGGAGCAATTGTCGGCGGCGGTATTTTCGGTCTTCTAAAGATGTGGAAAACATTCGCAAACATCTTTGTTGACATTGGAAAAGCGTTCAAGGGTGATAGCGGAAAAGAGTACATGGAAGGCAAGGGCTGGTATGAGTGGCCATTATCTCATATTCCAATTTTCATGCTTCTAACATT
>CEVS01009338.1_pt1 | contig 11024 bp, 25 predicted proteins | sample 361571 | NCBI WGS metagenome assembly CEVS01 (sample SAMEA2623850, study PRJEB7988) | marine metagenome | isolation source: saline water (ENVO:00002010), including | reverse complement strand
CTCTTTTTACCATCTTCATACATGTACTTTACAAATGCGTAAAATACAAAAACGGTAAAAGCAATTGGTGGTATATTGAAGTAAATAATCATTCCTATATCATTCATTGTCATGGTTTATCCTTTATTTTAATTGTAATTAATTTACGAAGATTTTGGTAAATAGTCAAGCACTTTTTTCTTAAATTCTACAATACCTTTTCCAACATTCTCTTCCCAATCATTACTAGCATCTGGATCAGCTGTATCTGTAATATATTTAAACGATATAAATGGTACATCATATAACTTACATACTTTTGCTAGAGCATAAGATTCCATATCTACCACATCTCCCATAGTTTTATCTTGTACAAAAGAATCACCACTACCACATAGAGCCTTCTTACCTATAGGATTAAACTCTGATTCACTCTGAACTATTATTGGAATGTCTTCTTCAAATGGTGTCTGACCTAACCTTAAACCAAGTGGAGTTACATCCATATCTCTCTGAACAAATCGTGTGCAATCTACCAAGTCACCTTTTCTATATTCCCAATGTTGTGAACCAGCAGTTCCATAATTAATTACTAAATCATATGGTATATGTGAACCAAACTTACCAAATTTCTGTGTTAGTTTAAATGTGGCATTTACCTTACCAACTCCAGTATATAGAACATCATAGTCATCCAATTGTCCTTGAGTCTCTATTGGTAGAGCACAAACAATAAGTGTTTTCTTTTTAATATTTCCGTAACCCATTAAATTTGTATTTCCTTTTGTATGTTTAGGTTCGTATGGACACATCAAACAACCATGTCCGCAACAATAACCTCTTTCTGTTAAAAACTCCCTTGATAACATTAGTCATGACTTAAATCTATTTCATGTTCATCCTCGTATGTCTTCAAGATTCTCTTAACCAACGGATGTCTAACACAATCTTCTCTATTAAATGCCATGTGATTAACACCCTCGACACCTTTTAATCTAAACCAAGCATCATAGAAACCACTCTTCTCGTATGCTGTAACTCCGTTAGCCTTGAACTTATCACATTGTGACATGTCACCTTGTATAATCATCTTACAATTTTCAGATATTCTTGTCATCAAAGTCTTGATTTGCATAGGTGAAACATTCTGAGCCTCATCAAGTATCACATAACAATTCTCTAAGTTAACTCCCCTCAGAAAGTTTAACACTCCAATCTCTAATTTATTATCCGAAATCATCTTGGTTGCTCTAGCCTTACCAATAATCTTGTCTAATATCGTAAAGGTGGATTCATTATATTGTTGTATCTTTTGACTCAACTCACCTGGTAAGTATCCTAACTTATCTTCATTACCAACGTCTACTGTAGGATTTATTATAATGAGTTTATGATAAGGTGTCCCTCTTCTTAACACATCTTGTAGAGCTCTATAGATGGACACATAAGTTTTACCAGTCCCAGCTATCCCATGACACAATACAAGTTGAGTATCTTCCTCTCCTATTATATTGTAGAATATGTTTTGATTTGCTGTTCTCGGATTGAAATTGTTTACTATCTTTGGTATGGCACCGATTGTTTTTCTAGGCATATTTTACTACTGACCTCACATTTAAGTTAAAGTTATCGATTCTTGGAACATATTTCAAATCAACTAAAACTAAATTACCTACCACTTCGTATCCAGCCTTTTCAGCCAAATTATTAGTTGCCTGTAATGTCCCACCTGTTGCTAATACATCATCAACTATAACCACTTGACCATTACCTGGTTGTAATTCTAACGTAGCAGTTCCATACTCTAAATCATATGTCTCACTAACAAATTCGCCAGGTGTTTTACCTTGTTTTCTAGCACATACTACACCACCACCAAAATAAGTGGCAAGTGCTGAAGAAAAAAGATAACCACGAGAGTCTATCCCAATCCAATAATCTGGTAACCTAACTTGTCTACCCATATCCACAAGAGCAGACCTAAATGTCTCTTGGTCTGCAAGTAATGGTGATATGTCTTTAAAGTCAATTCCATCTATTGGAAAGTTCGGTACTTCTTTTATAAATTCTTTATACATTTTGTTCCCCTTATTTTAGTTTAGGTCCTGCCACCCACACGACCAACGATTTTCTTATCCCCTTAGTTACAGGATGAACTCTGTGAAATGTATTTGATGGGAACATTATAGCTTCATTCTTTTTTGGTTTCAAAAAACCCCCACCAGGAATTAATAATTCAAGTTCACCACCATCAAAATCATCATTCAGTAAAATAGACAAACTTATCTTACGATGATTATGTCCAACCCCATTATCTTTATGCCACCCATAATGTGGTTTTTTATATTTTGATGAATCATAAGTAGTATATTGACATAAATCAACAAATCCAGTTATGGTGTAGTTCCAACCATTTGTATTACAGGTAGCCGTCCAAATAGAATCATAAATCCACTTTGTTTTGTGATTGTTTTCAAGCCATCTAATATCTGATGACCTCCATCCTTTGTCTGTGTTAGCTTCGTTAGACATTGTCCCATCTACCAATGGAAAACTCTCACATAATTTAATTACTTTTTCTACTTGATTATCTTCAAAGAAGTTCGAAAAGGTATAAAATGGTACGTCAAAATCACTAGCCCCACCAAAACTCCACTCTTTAGGACCTCCCCAAACGTAATGTTTCTTATTCCCATCCATGAGCTTCACTCCATATTTCAGTTATTTTTGGAAATGTTTCATGCATTAATTCTAACAACACCTTGGCATATTCTTGTATCTCTATCTGTGATGTCTTTTCGTTTCTCAACTCAATAAAATTCATGATTGCCTGAAATGATGCTGTCCAATAAACTTCGGTGTATTGTGAAAGTGGAAGTATAGCTCTAGCTTGTTCTTTTGCAACTCCCAAATCATTAATGAGTCTATTGTACATATTAACCGTGGTGGATAATGCAGTATCATAATAGTGTTTAGCTCTTGAGTTGTTTTCTGACTCCAAAACACCCTCACTTGCTTGTTTGTTATCCTCTGATTGTTTTCTCCATATTTCTGGTATGTAAAACTCCTCTACTGGTACATAACGACCACTAATCTCATTCCACGCATGGTCTTTGGTAGATGAGTTGGATGTTGTCTCAATCCCAACCACATGTTTGTACCATTGTCTCATTACAAACTCAGGTGCCTTTATATGGAACTGAACTTGTAGATGACGAAATGGTGAATAGTGTTTATACTTTGCGAGATACTTTACTAACCTTCTATCAGATGCTGACCATACTGATTTTCTTTTACCGAATGATACACGAGCAGAGTTAACTACGGTTAAATCATTACCGAGTGAATCCACTACTTCTATAAATCCTTTATCTAGTACAGATGATTTAATCACTTACCTTGTCCCCTATATTTCTTTTTGAATCGTTTTGAACCAACTCGTGTACTAAATTTTGTACCACGGCCTTGTCCTTGTCTCGTTTTCTTCTTGGCTTTAGTCCCACCTACATCAGAACCAAAGTGTTGTTTTGCTTTTGCCATATAACCTCTTATTTCATTATTAAATATTTACTGATTAGTAACCCATCGATGTCATTTTCTATAAATGTTTTTATTGCTTGGTCTGGTGAGTTAACTAATGGTTCATTCACATTGAAACTCGTATTCATAAAAACAGGAACCTCTGTCTTTTGTCTAAATTTATGTAATGCATCATAGATAATTTTATTCTGACTTCGGTTTACTGTTTGTGGTCTACAACTATTATCAACGTGAACAACTGCTGGTATCTTATTTCTCCACTCTTCTTTAACCTCACTAGCCATCAACATAAATGGTGACTTATGTTTAGCATTAGTTATCTCAAATAAAAACTCCTCAGGCATTACTGGTGCTAGTGGTCTCCACCATTCTCTCTTCTTGATTCGATTCACCCTCTGTAGATTTTCTAATTTGGTTGGATTTGCAAGTATACTTCTATTACATAATGCCCTTGGACCCACCTCAGATTTTCCATTAAAATAACCCATCACACAATCCCACTCATATAAACAATGTGCTAATGCATCTGAAGGATCGACCACGTCATAAATCATACCATTTCTATCCAAAGAATCCAAAATCTCTTTGTCTGTATAGTAACTACCATGATAAGCATTATTCATACTCAAGGATGGAAATTCATTGGTATGTTTTTTGTGTGATAAAATAGCAGAACCAAAGGCTACACCAGAGTCGTGAGCAGCAGGTTGAATGAATATATCACCCTTTACCTTTTTCTCTAATTTACCATTAGTAGTACAATTTAACATACTACCACCTGACAGACAAAGATTCTTACTATCGTTGTATTTAAGTAAATTTTCGTAATTATGAATCACAAGTGTCTCGAAAATATCTTGACCTGTAGCAGCTAAATTTAGGATTTTCTCTGATGGTAACTTACCCTCACCAGCTTCATGAAAATCTTTTAACTCTTTTTGAAAGTCATCATCATCTAATATATTGGCAACTATTTCATTATAATTATTGGTAAATGGATATCTGAAACCCAAATCATCTTCTCTATACCTCATCGGAAGTAAATCATAATCAACTTTACCATAACAAGCAAGTCCCATAGTTTTACCCTCACATCCATGTGTATCAAAGGCAAGAGCATTAGTCACTTGTTCATAGAATAGACCAAAACTTGTTAAAGCATTTGAAAAAGAAACAGTCTTCATCTCAAGACCATCCCAAAAACCAAACAAACTTGATATACCACCACCATCTCCATCTATAGACATGTAGTTAGTATCCGGAAAACCAGATGGTATGACACTACTTGCAACGTGAGAAGTATGATGGTCGAACCACTCTATTTTGTATGGTTTAAATCGAGCTCGATTATTTCCATCCAAATGTTCAATACTCCATTCATTCATCAACCAATTTATTGTACCATACTCCGAATCTAAAACGTCTTGTGGATAAGCACCACACCAATCAGTATCGTTGTAACCAGACTTTTTAGCGAAACGTGGACTATGTCTTCTACTTATCTCATCAAGTCTCGAAAACCCAACAGACACGAAATCTATATCTTCTGGTTTTAGATTAGCAACCCTCAGACAATTGGTTGCTGCGTTTTTTGGTGGTAAGATTTTATCACCATCTTTAGAGAATTTAAATCTATTGTATCTTTCCTCTTCTGACCAAGAAATCAAGTCACCATCAATCAACAAACATGCAGCTTGATTATATGACAAAAGAGGTGTTATTCCTAATATGACCATATTTTTTTATTTATCTTTTTTTTCTGAAACTTATTTTTGGAGGACCAACTCGTCTCTTCAATTCTAATAATGATTCTTCGGTTAATTTTATATCAGGAACCAAAGACTTTTTTCTTTTCTCCGTGGTATTCGTAGGCATGGCCATTCTCCTTGAGTAATTCATTAACTGACTTCTCGTGTCCCTTAACGAATAACTCACCAAGTACACGACCATATTTACCAGTACCATGTGATATGATACTGAATTTACCATCGTCTGAATTTTCCAAGAGGTCTTTTACATATGCCTTTGCTTCTAAACCTTTGGCTTTTTCTTCTAAATCTCTTGTTCTTGATTCCCATGTATCCACACCATAGAATCTAATTCTTACCTTATGCCATACATTAAATCCTAAATCAACCATCGCATCGCAGGTGTCCCCATCTACGACTCTATCTAATTTACAACTATAACCATGTTTTTTTACTTGTTTACCCATTGTTAATCTCCTGGTAATTTCCTATTACGTTTAAGAATACTTTTATACTCCCTCAACCTACCACACTTTTCACATACTATCGGCGTTATCGATTCAGTATTAGAATATTCTCTTAATCGAGTTTCTATATAATCCTCAATCAACAACCAATCATCTTCATTATTTGCATTGAGAATGTGTCGTTCTGTACCTTGACCACAGCAATCTGTCACATGTTTTTCGTCTTCTTTCTTTGGTCGGTCTTTGTATCTAAAGTAATCCCTATCAAGTGGCTTATTGCCGTTTAATTTTGTCATTCAACTTCTTCTTAGCTTTCTTTAAAACTTTCTTCTTCTTTTCGTGTCTAGCCAAAAGTATCTCCTCTTTTGACCTACGTTTAGGTTTCTTTTTAGGTTTGATTTTGGTAGGTGGTAAAGTACCTTTCAATTTAGGTTGTTCTTTACCCTTATGAAAGACATTACCATCTTTATCTACGAACTCATTCATAAAGTGCCATCCAGCAGGACGACCAGTTGATACTCTTTTTGGTGTGTTTTCGATTGGGAACATTTTGTCCATTCTAGCCATAAATGCTCTACTACCTATAACGGATGTAGCTTCTGTACTTACATTCTTAACTGGTTCACCAGTAACTTTACAATCCATGTACGCTACACCATCTATGAAATAACCTCCATTCATTTCAAAACTCCTTTGTTTGTTTTTTGGTTTTCGTTTCATAACAATAATATACTTTAAAATAACTATTACTGTCAAGCATTAAAAATCATAAAATTCTGCATCTATTATTTCCATGCAGATATACCATTCATTGTTTTTTCTTAAAATAGTGTCGGCCAATCTCCATTGACTCTTTAATTCTTCTGTAGAAAACGAAGTATTGACCGACACAACACCGAGAACGATATAACCAACGTCACCTATGGTGACTATTTTCACTTGATTTTCACGATGTTCTTCTTCGGTAGTTCGGGTTCTACTTTCGGAATTTCTATAGAGAGGATTCCATCTTTAAAATTAGCACCAACACCATCCCCATCTAAGTGTTCACCTAATGTAAACGACCTTCTAAACGAGGAATGTTTTAACTCTCTTGTAATACACTTACCACCATCGTCTTCAAAACCATGTTTGTCACCTGATATGGTTAGTACATTATCTTCTACTTCTACTGATACATTCTTCTTATCCAATCCAGGAATCTCAGCTATGATACCAACTTTGTCATCGTATTCATATACATTTACTTTGGGATAAGAACCTTTATTGAAAGATACTCCAACTTCTTCTTTGAACGTTGGAAACTGCCTGTCTATCAGGTCATCAAATATCCTATCAAAAGGTGTTAAAAATTCATCTCGGCTGAGATGTTGTGGATTTACTATTATTCTATTCATTGTATTCTCCTATACAGTTATTCATTTGAACTAACGACATCCCACTTTGTGGCGATGTTCTTACCTATATTATACAATGATTGTACCAAACTTTTTGTTGTGACAATATGACAGATTAACTAATGACATGTGTGTCAATATTACTAATAATCAAACCCTTCGTCAGGATGTTTGGGTTCGTCTTTCCACCATTCATATTGTTTACCTTCTCGGTTTGCCAATTCTCTTTGTCTGTCATAATCTGTTTCACTTAATACTTTCCATAACTTGTCAAATTCATTTTCTTCTATCTGTTTTCTACCTACAAAATACATTTTTGCAGCATCTTTACCATATCCACTATGTAATTCTGCCTTACTAACTATATTATCATACTTGTCAACAAGAACCCATTTCATGATTATCCCCTATTCATTATCTACCACTTTCACTTTTATTGAATCCAAGAAATGATGTCCACACTCATCTGTGTAACCACCATATACAGTTATAGTTTTCTCTATGAACTCTTCCCAAACAGCAAACACAACTTGACCACCACCATTTTCATCTGTCATACTTGCTGGATTAACTAAACTTGTCCATTGACCAGGAACTATCTGATATTGATAATCAGAATCCCATTGGATATGTTGAGACCACCCACATTCTGTCTGACAACTCAATACAGTGTAGGTTTGTGCTAAAGAGGAATCATATTCTAACTCATAAATACCATTTGATTGTGGTAGGTTTGATGATATTTCTAAACCACAATAACAATCTTCTTGTGGTCCTAATGAATTATCTGAACAACCTATAACTAATAAACTTAGAGTTAAAAATAACCTTTTCATGTTTTATTCCTTTTCTATTTTAGTATCTTTCATTTTTATAATTTTTAGTTTAGTTTCTTCTAACCACTTTATCCACTCGTCTATTTGCGTGATAATTTTTATCTTATCAACATCGTGGTCTTCATTATCTAGTATCTTATCTACCCATTTCTTAATCATGGCAAGATAACCTGATAACCAAGTGGCAATTTCTTTTCTTTCTGTATCCCATACACTCATCATATTACTCCTAAAGTTAACACTAAATAGCATTATGAGTCAAGCACTTTATAAACTATTTTTATATCGTAAGATGTGGTTGTCGCCCACTCTTCTACTAACGGAGTAAAGGATTGATTGTCTGACTCTTTTATTTTCATTTCCTTACCTATAAATATCATAAAGAGTATTCAAAACCAATCTTGGCTTTGTAGAACTCTTTACCTTGTAACTTTGAAATCTCACCGAGGTTGTATACTCTTAGCTTGTCGGTAATCTTCCAACTAATTTTGAACTTGTCTTCGAACTCAAAGGTATCTCTTTCATCTTCTTGACTTGGTGGAAAGTAACCATCAAATGAAATATCGACTTCTACTTTATCATCGTAATACTTTTTCTTTTTACTCATACCAAAAGAAAAGAATGTCTCAAAGTTTTTACTGAATACGTCATCACTACTATTACGACTCGTGAATCCATACGACCAATCTTTCCATTTATTACGCCAGTCCATTTTCAGATATTTTACACCTTGACTTTCCTTGTTCATGTATTCTGGTTTGAAGTAAACACCATTTTCTAACTTAGCCCAAAACAAATCGTCTATGTAAAACTCTCCGAGTTCTCTTTCCCATTGACGATTGATATGAAAGTTACTGTGACTTAATCCAACACTAACTTCATAGTCATCAGGATTTGGTTGTACATTTGGTGTACGAGCAGCAAAAGAACTGAACAACATTACACCAGCTAAGAGACTATCTAATACCATTTACTTCTTTCTCCTAGTGGACTTAACACCAGCTTTTCTCTTCTCGTATTTTCTCTTGCGTGGTTTCTTGACTCTTCGGTCATCACCAGCACGTTTTTCTACTATTGACTTACCTAATATTGCGATAATCATATCGTCAATCACTTTTAAGAACTTGTTCATTTTTCTCTCCTAACTTTGGTTTAATGTAAAGTTCATTGTAACACTCAAGACATAATTGACCAGAACATTCTATATATCCTATCCTAAAATCAATGTGGTCTTCTTTATCATATGTGGTTTCTTTTTTACAAGTTACACATAATTCTTTCATTCATCCTTTCCTTTTAGGTCGTACAATAAGACGGCCTCTATTTCTTTAGCCAACGATTTTCTTGCGGCTTCAGAACCTAAGTTAACCTGTCTATCCTTATATCTCTTTAATACTGACTCTATTAACTTTCTCATATTCCTAATATATCCTCATCTTTCTTTTTTCTTGGGTATGTGATTGTCTTAGGTTTATAACCTATTGACTCTAATAAATATTTAGATACTTTGTTTATTCCTAAGGCAATATAATAAAATATACTACTGATAAAAAGGGATAATCCAATGTAAATAATCGACTCTTTAATCTGTTGTATTATTTTATCTATATTCTTCGCCAATTTTCCAGTAAGCTCTTTCATAATCATTTATTGTAGGTTCGGTTGAATAATAATAAAATGCGAGGGATTTTCTAGCCACATCAGTTGGACACTTTATAGGATTTGGATATCCATGTGGAACACCATCAATAGCAAAAAGAATAGAATTGTTCCCCTTAAAAATTACCTCGTTTATCATATGTTTTAAATCATTTGACCATATCTGTAAATCACCACCCCATTCTGGTAACCACTCTTCGTTTACATAAATTAATAAATTTAAATGTCTGTATAACTTCTGACCAGCTATATCTGGCATTCCATATTCATCAGCAACATCTTCCCATTTATCCATAAACGAATCAAAATTTGTGTAATCGTGATGTACATTTAAAAAACCACCACTCAAAGTACGATGACATCCACCACCACTCAAACTATTATCTGATATTATATTTTTATATCCAGTTATATAAGATAAATAGTCTAAGAAATCTTTACTATTAAAATATTGACAAACCTTTTTTATCATCGGTGGCATAGAGTTCATGTCTTGAACATATTGCTTGTCTTTAGAATTATTATGGTCGTCACCCCACCAATTTAAATCATAATCCATCTCTTCTTCTATTTTTCTAATAACATTCTTTTTCAGAATATTATCCATAATAACGTATCTTGGAGAAGAACCTTGAAAACTTCTTTTATAGTTCTCCACGTTTTCATATGTAACTCTATTTAACATTAGAAATGCCAACCCATAACTACAAAATAAAAATATCCAATACCTGCTAAAATCCACATCACCATTTTAACATATTCCATTTGAATATCTTGATGAGTTGTTGCTCTTTTTTTCTTTTCTACTCTATCCCATTTATTCATTACAAATACACCATCCACATCGCTATCATGTATCCTATACCCATACCTATAAATATACCCATGATAATGTAACTAACTTGTTCTTCGGTTTGCATATTTCTTCTCACTAAAAAATCCACATCACTAATTTATAGAGCATATACCACATCAATACAGACATACTTGGTATAAAAATTAAATATACAAATACTCTTAGAATCGTGTCTTTGAAATTAGTATCTGGTTGTAGATGTTTTTTTCTGTTCATTTCCATGTGCATTCCTTCAATCCAATTCATCGGTTGACTAGGCCATGGCCATTCTTTGTCTTTATTTTTTTCCATCCGTATTGTTCCCTAATATATTGTCTAATAAGTTCTCCTAATTGCATGTCATTAGGATTATCTTCAACTAATTTTCTGACTACTTTTATGGGTTTCATTACCACTCCTCTCGTCTACCGAAGTTGTTTTTTTCTATTCTCTTTTTCAGATGTCGTTTGTACCATACTAAGAATAAATATTTCTGTACTCTATCAACCATGTAACTCAAGATACTTAGCAACAGCCAACTCCTTACGTTTAGCTTCAATCAT
>CEVS01044604.1_pt1 | contig 11026 bp, 3 predicted proteins | sample 361571 | NCBI WGS metagenome assembly CEVS01 (sample SAMEA2623850, study PRJEB7988) | marine metagenome | isolation source: saline water (ENVO:00002010), including | reverse complement strand
TCAAGACTTTGTTGTAAATGACGACCCCTCTGTAAATAAATACTTAAATAGTTATGCAAGTACAGATTTGATATTAAGTGAACCAGTAGAAAAACATGTTGCTTCATATGACCTAATAGAAATTTTCAAATCAGATCCTTCAGACTTGATACACTCTCAATACGATAATGTTGAGATATTCTTAGGTAAGCAGGTAGAGATAATTAACAATACTTTAACAGTATATGAGACATTTGGTCATACCACCAAGCAAAATAGTGCATCTCATTCTCTTATGGATATGTCTGCATTTAATCATCTTCCTCCTAATATCAATAGATCTCATAGTAGTACTCTGGGTGTAGATGTTCATATAAGTAAACGAGAAGATGCCGTAGCCAATATTAGCAACAGTTTCTTAGATATGTTTAATTATCGATATTTGAATCTTGCAGGAAACTCTGATCATATTACTATTATGAATAGTAATCTACATAATGTGGATACAATACTTGGATACAATTCAGAGATGAACCACCAAGGATTAAGCAGCCTTGATGTTCTGCAAGGTAGAGTTGGTGATGCCACAGAAGGTAGCTTGTTTGTATTAGACATATTACGGAATGATCCTTATAAGTTGAATATTAGTGCTATTTTAGTAGATGTTATGACAAGATCAAGCAATATTGATGATGTTCATCAAATACTTGTTATACCAACTAGATACATAATTCCATAGGAGATATAATGGGTTGTATTTTTTTTGAAGGTTTTAATTATAGCGATTCTGATTATACTACTTTAGATCCAACCTATTGGTCTGGAGTAAGTGCAGATGCGTCTATATCAAAACCAGATTATGGCTCATATACATTTAAAAGAGGACGAACAAGTAGAGCTCACGTTATACCTGCTAGAGATGCTGAAGAAGACGATATTCTTAAATCTTCTTCTTTAATGCTGTCAGGATTTCCTGCAATAAATCATAATGAATCTTATTATGGTCTTGGTTGTTTTATTAGTCAAATACAAACCAACGTTAGTGGAAATGGTAGTGTATCTCCTTATCGTGAAAAATTATTGTCATTTTACAATGGGCCGAGCTTAATTTTTGACGTTAATACAACTTGGATGGCTAATTCTGGTATCGCAATAGAGGTGTCAGGAAATGGTAATGGTCATAGTGTTGAAATTCCTTTGTATTACGCTCCTGTTCCTGAAGGTAAATCTAATATTAAAGATCCTTATGATAATGATCTTTATCATTTACAAGAGAGAACATATACTATAACATCTGAAAATGACAGAAAAACTTGGAGGCTATTTACTCCAGCTAGTGATATAAGAGATAATCAATCCAAAGTCACAGACTTATGTAACGTAACCGATCAAATTGAACATATAACCACATCAGCTATGTATTTAGAAATTTTTGGTCAAGCAAACGATGGTACGAATCCAGCTACTACAGGAACTATGCATATCAAAGTAGACGGTTCAGGCATTACTGCTAGTACAGGAATTAGTATTACTGGATTTAATAATTTTGATAGAGTTGAGTTTCATGGTACTCATCATCCTAGTGGAGAATGCGATGGAGACAGCATGGGATATGGCTATTACTTATATGATGGTTTTCAAAATGAATATAGAATAATAGATGATTTGTATATAGCTTCAGGAACACAACTAGCAGAGGTTAATCTTGGAGCTTCTGTAAGAATATTTAGGTCAGAACCAAACGGAACAAGAAATAAACATTTGTGGGCTAGAAATCAAGATTTAAATATTGCCACAGAAATATTGAACTCTAATGATAATCAGACTTGGATAGGAGCCAACATAGACGGAGCTATTTGTATCAATTCATATGAGAACATCAACAATACAAATGATGTTGTAGAAGGAATTAAAATAACAAATATTGATCAATCAGACGATGGAACCAGAACCTATAGTAATGTTATGGTCTCTGGAACAAGTAATCATCAAGGAGGACAAACAGGGCCTTTTGTTTCTTTAGGATTAGGACAAGAACGACTAAAAACGGCAAGCTCTACAAGATATAAACAGAATAATAGTTTTGTGTTTACTAATCCAACGACTAATACTAATTGGACTCTTACAGATATTCAAACTTTAAAAATGGGAGTTATTGTAGGTGATGTGACAGCAGATTGCGAAGATAATGGGGGATATATTATACAAGACGCTGGTTTGGATGCGGCAAACGGTATTTACTGTGATGAGTCTAGTGGAGGGTCGTCTATACAATCTAACTTTTTAAAGACTTATCGCAATACTAAAGATAATGGGTATTATATTTCATATGATAATACTGGAGATAGTAATGCTGGTTGGTATATACGTGATGGTTCCGACAACAAAATTTATAAGAACAATGTAGTAGCTGGAACCAAAGCTCCTATGCTTAATTGGTCATTATCAGATTACGGGGTTTTCCCTGCACCAAATCCAACCACCACTTTAAATTTACCTCATTATAGCAATACTTCACCACAAAAATTGGATTACACACCTTAACAAATTGGCCAAAATAATATATATTCATATTAGCATTGGTGTATATACTAATATTATCGGACCACTATCAAAGACTAACTGGCTAGCACTATAGATATCTTAATTAGGAGAAGAGATGAGCAATCCAAAAACTATATTTTTTGAAGGTTTCACTACAGATTTCACTACAGACTTTACTCAAGTAGGAGCAAACCTAGACCCAGAATACTGGATTAAACCATCCGGAGTCGGTAGCGTTGATCAGCATCCTAGATTAGATCCTGCTGGCTGGTCCGATGGCTCAACTGATACAAAGTTTAATATGTATAAACTTTCTCCTCATGATGGAACCGACACAACTGGTCATAACAGAGTATATACAGGACAAGGTGTTATTGCATTAACAGGGTTTCCTGTGTCTTTTGATGGTGTTACATCAACTGATGATGGTACACAAGTTAGAGGTATAGGAATAGGTTTTTACATAAATAAATTAGCTAGTGAGCCTAGTGGAATTAATAACGCGGATAGTCACGCTCAAAGATTGGTAAAGATTTATAATAGTAACTTTGATGCTTATAGTAGTGATTTTGCTAATGCTAGTGGTGTTATAGAGATTGATGTGATTCATTCTACAGGCGCTCCTTCAGGATATTCGAATACTATTTCAGTTAATGATTCTAGAAATTTAAGTCTTAGAGTTCGTACTCCAGATGCAGCAGGTACAGCCTGGAATGAAAAATATTTTGATACTAATGTGCTAGGATCTGTTTGGAATTACTTACAGCCTCATGATGATAATGATTATACAAGAACAGATCAAAGAATTATATCTACCTTCAATGAAGGGGATAGTTCTTTAGATATAGCAGCAAAAGCTGCTGGTACAGCAACATTTAATGGTGACGATTATTATAATGGGCTTTTTGTAGAAATATCTATTTTGCCTACTGGCACTACTGTTCATACTGACTATGAAATGCAAATTAGACTTAATGGTATGAATTTGTACGAGAGGGGCAAGACTCAAGATGATCAGACTTTTACTGGTTTAAATGCTAGGGTTTTCCATACTGGTGATACCAATGTATTTTTTGATAGAGTAGATTGGTATGGATCTAGAACAGGAATAGCAAACCATAATGACGTAGTTGATAATGATTTTACTTGGATTGATGATATTTACGTTGTAGCTAATACTGGTCTCAATAGTGTGACTCTTACTCATGCAGATAATTTCTTGGGTTCTAGTACCAAAGTGTTTGCTCTGTTCCCAGATAGTACAGGTATTAATCAGAGTGGATCTTGGAGACAATTTAGTTCTGATAGTGGATATAATAATATTAATGTTAATGGTAATGTCTTCACTTATCTACAAGATGATGATGGAGATAATAGCTATGTTTATGCAGAAAATAATGATAATGCTTTAATGTTTGACTTTGATAACATCACTATTGATGCCGCGTTAAATATTAATAATTACATTATTGGAGGAATTAAGATTACTAATTCTTCTAGAGCAGTCAGTACAGGAGTAAGTTTTCAAAATTGCTTTGCTCCTTCTGGCGATTTAGCAAGTCTAACAAGTGCTAGTTCGATTAGTGGTATTGGTGAGACATTTACTGTTAGTGGTACTGTTTATAGATATCAAAACCAGTATTTGATGGAGAACACACTGCATACTCCTGCCAAAAAATGGACACCTACAGAGATTAATGATGGTAACTTTGGTATTGTAAAGAGAAGCTAATATAGGAATATTAAGGATAACATATAATGTATGACGGAGTCTTTATTAACCCTCTATTTGACTACTCTAATCAAAGTCAAGTAGCAGGAAACGATATTCGTATACAGCATGATACAGGAGATACTCATGAGCATACTGATATCTTTTATGCTGGCAGCGGTTTTAGAGAGTTGTGCCAAGTAGGTGCTGATGAAGCTCCTTCTCCTCTTGTTAGTATTACTAAAAATTTTATTCAAAATGAAATAGGTCTTACTACAGCCGTAGAAGATACGGTGAATATAGAAGGATATATTATTGCTACTGGAGTTAGTACTGGTGCTGGGCCATCAGTATTTCTTAGTAAGGCTAGTGGTTTAGAAAATTATTTAGTAAGCAATCCTATAGCAACACTAGAAATTAAATGCGGTCCTGAAGGCAGCGAAAATGTTTTATATAAATTAGATTCTGCTAGAGCTACAGATTTAGTATTAAATAGATCCGACAACAATTGGACACAATACTTACAATATAATGTTACTTTCATAGGTGTTAATAGCGGTTTGATGTCTGGTGAGCACCAGTATCCTGTTAGAAATACAGTTGATAGTTGGAGTATCGAGCCTGTTAGTGATATAGTAAATTTCGAACAGATCACCATGAATGCTGTGATTAAAACGAAAGATGGGTCTGCTCCAAAAACTGTTAATGAATATAATTTTCCACGATTTAAAGTAAGTCATACAGTTGCAGCAAATGGAATTCGAAGCGCAGGAGAAGATTTAGTTACTAATTCTGGAGAAAAATCTTATAGACAAGCACTTGAAAATGCTAGTAAATGGGTAGAGGCTAGGTTAGATGCGGCAGAAAATCATGATGGAGACAGAAGTGTTGCTCCTAATTCGCATGGCGAAGATAATGAAGCTAATAGAAAATATGATTTCATTAGATCTGTTAACTATGATATGAATACTGCATTATATCAAGTTGTTGATACTTGGACTAGTATGCCTAGTGGTTCTATATTTTCAGAAGAGTATAGTATCGAAGTTAGTACTAATGAGAAATACCAAAAAACAATACGAGTAAACGGCACTATTCAAGGCTATACAGGTCCCAAGTCTCAGTATATTGTAAGTGGTGTTCCTTTATCTTTTCCTAGTGGTGCGGTTAAGTTGGATAAGCTCGGAGGTAGTGGAGTAGCAGCACTAACCGGAGACTTGTTTGTACCTCATACAGGTAACACAGATGGTTGGTCAGATATAGCTTCTGATGCTACTAGCAGATTTGATAACGCTAGTAGAGCTTGGCACGGATCAGGAACTAATGCTGGTGGTATTAAAAATTTATTATATTGGAGAGCTAGTACGGCTTTAAATTCATCTAGAGATGGTATCTATACTAAAGATTTTGTTCCAAGCGACTATAATAGATTTAGCACTACAAATAATCCTATTAACAGTAAAGAAAGTTTACTGAATCCTATTCCGATTAGTACTAGTGAAACATATGATCCTAAAAAAGGTTCTATAGGTTATAGTTATGAGTTTAATAACAAATTGTCTGCTATATCTGGTGCTCTTACAGAAAGTGTTACAATTAACGACACTGGCCCTACAGATGTACTGGCAGAAGTTTTTGTTTTAGGTAGAGAGTTAGGACCTGTATTACAGAACTTAGGAGCTAAAACCGCTACTACCAGAGATGTTAATATAGATTTAACGGTAATGCCTCCTACTGGATTTAACGGATATTTTATGTCTCAAGAAGCCTGTCCTTTATATAAATCAGGGAGTATTTATAGTCTTGTATCTGCAATGGTGTCGGGCTTAAGACCTTTTGGACCTAGGGATGCTAGCGTATTTCCTGGTGGAGACAGAACGCAACTAAACAGAGGACAAGCTTTTGTGAGAAGAGACGAAGAATCTTGGAATCCAGCAGAAGGAAGATATAGTCGTTCTATTTCGTGGACATATCAACAATGTAGTACAGTAAATTCATGGGATGATATATGAGCAATACTCCTCGCGCACCTAATTATTGCGCTACGACAGATAACAGGATGGACCAGAAAATAATTGCACAAACTATTTTCTTGGGTGCTAGCGTTATGGACTTTAATTGTAATTTAGGGTGGGGCACTCAACCTAGTACTTTGACTGTAAATCTTGTAAATGATAATAGTGCTGGTATTGTAATAAATGATGCTAATAGTGTCGGAATAGGCTGCGAAGATTTACAGCATGATGAGAATGTCCAGGATGGTGCCTACCAGAATGAATATTATCATGCTAATAATACATCCACAGATGGTTTTGATATTTATAGAAATAAAGACAATAATACATGTACTATAAGGGATGCCACCGCCAGAGTAAAAGCTAAAGTTTATTACCGGACTACTTATCCGGACCAATCATCAGGAGACGATGAAGACTCTCCTCCTTGGACTAGAGACGAATCATCTTTACAGGTAGAACAGGATTGGTGGAACAAAAAAGATCCTGGATTTTTAGGAGATGCAAATAATATTAAATTTGATGGAACAGTACAACCTTTTACAGCGATAGCTGGTAAAGGATATGTTAGTCCGTTCGGTGCTGGCGACGGCCCCGACCCTTTGTTGTCTCCTGCTGCTGGAACTTATTTTAGTAGAGGATACAATATCACAAATTGTCCTGTATATTTTAAAATGTTAGATTTTTCATTTGGTGGTTTTATACAGTCTTGGAAGAAGAATAAATCTAATGGTGGAGATGTATATACTGTCGTTATTAATAGTTCTCAAAGTATTCTTAATACTTGTACTGTAATTTTAGATAAATATGGCGGTTCTTTGGCTGGAAGTTTAGACAGTTTCGATTGGTCTGCTCCAGGTAATTATGTTGGAGATTTACTAAAATACAATACTACCAATATTTCTTATGGTAATATACCAAATATTTTTAATGTTTATGGGTTTCTAGAGTCTTTTGGTCCTCAATTTTTCGGAAGTTCTTCTTATAAGGTGTCGGATGGATTTTTAGCTACTCAAATTATTGATGGGTTGAGAATATTAACTGGCGCAGACGACATTACTAAAAAAGCCCCAGGAGATAATCTTCATAGTGAGTTTGGTCCTAAAAATGCCTTTTCTCCTTTTGGTAGAATTTTAGCTCCTGTTGCTCATGATCCAATTACAGGCGAATATATTACAACTAATAAATGGGGACTAATTGCTCCGACCGATGGTAAATGGACCGGTAATAAGAGGTGTAATTTTAGATTAGACCTGTCGGAACTTGCTAATAGTATTGCTGGTAGTGACAAAAAAATTAAAGCAGATTCTATGTCTATTAGTGAGCTTATAGATCAAATTTGTGACGACCATGGATTGGATTGGACTACTAGTATGATTAATACTCCAGATGGTTGGGTTATAAAAATCATAGCTGTCACTAGAAGGTTTGCTCCTTTAGTAAATGGTGTTAAAAGCACTGTTAGTAAATTAGTGTGTGATGATTATCCTGTTGGGTCATTTTCGTATGGTAAAGAGACTAATGATGCTGCTAGCAGATCTTTGGTAATAGGGCCGAATCAACAAAGACTTTATCAAGCTAAGAGTACTAGACTTGCTTATACTCAAAGTTCTTATATTTTTTGCCCAGCAGGAGCTGACGGAGATGGATCGACTGAACCAGCACCTGCAACAGCTACAGACAATTGGCGGTTTATTGACTACTATCAACTAGGTAGAATATCACTACCTGATATTAGTTCTGTAGATTGCTTAACCGACACTGGAGCTAGAGAATCGGTTAATAGCACACTTTTTCATTATGGCAAAGTTAAATTTCCTGCGTTTTATTCAACAAGAAACCCCATATTAGATGAAAGAGTAACGTCTTTAAAAAATGACGAAGCAGTAAAAGGAGAAATAGAACTAAAGTTTAATGATAGAGATAGTAATTTTGAAGATAGCGAATTAGTACACGATCCCTTAACCCAAAATACACAAATTAGAAGCGGCAACTATAGACAATCTCAATTAATTACTCATGGAACTGATGCTAGATTTGCTTTAGATCCTTGTGGAGGAGATGACGATACGTTAAAAGTAGCAAATGCAGATATCAATAATATTGGAGAACAAACGTCTATAACCAACAGAAGATTTTTCCCATTATATAGAGATGTTGTGTGTCCATTTTTTGGATATTTGTTAGAAGATAGATATAAAATAGATGCCCAAAATGAAAATACAGATTTTAGAAGAATTAGACCGGTTTGGTATGATTTTTGGACAGGTCAAATATGTGTGTTGTTTCATAAGTCAGAATTGCCCAAGACCAGAATTGGATTAAAGGGTAGATATACCAGCTATACATTAAATCGTCAATCTAGTGTTAGCATGGTTTCTTCTGTTATAGATTTGGCTACAGCAGATCCTGAACAAACTGCCGCACCTGATGCAACTGCAACATCAACGCCCGAAGCGCCTCCAGATGATGAAGAAGAAGTAGCAACACCTTCATATGAAGCAGAGTGGTTCATAATTACAGAGTCTGAGTTTAGAAGCGCAATGGCTGGTAAGGATAGTTTTGCCTCATATACTTTAGGTAAAATATATAAAACAGACACATATGTTATGTTGCATAGCGCTTATGTGGAAAGATCTAAACAACACTTAATGGGTGAAGGATACACCGCTGAAAAGGCTCTTGAATTAGCTTTAAAGCAAAATGATTGGTCCTGGGGATATTTACAGGAGAATTTCTGTGGTCCAGAAGGAGCGCCTGGTGGTGATGAAGTAGGTAGTTCGACGGCTATGTACAAATTGCCTTCTGAAGCTAGAAAAGATTTGGATTTGGTATGTAATTTTATCAAGTCTGTTGGCCAAGAATTCTACGGTAGACAATATATGGTAATGGCTCCATATCTTCAAAGCAAGACACAAACAGAACCGTATAAATTTAATCTACGAACAGATTTAGGAGACATAAAAGTATTTAAAGGTGGAGGTGAAATTAGATATAATTATGAACCTTGCGCCAATGATAACGGAGCCTGGGAAGAGTATGGTAATCAGATTGATGATAATATCGTTTGTGGAGATAACAATTGGGCTACTTTAACTAACGCCAAGGGCCAAATTAATCCTATCTTAGGATATAATGCCACTCTTTCTTTTGATTATTTTAGATATCAGTTGGCTCAAAAAACAATACTCAATGCTAACAATGTTGGTGATCCGCTGGACCCTGATGCTATAAGTAGTGTAAATCCTTATTTTACTTATAGCGCTTGGGATGATGCAGAAGCTCTGGTTAACGTAGACGGAGTATCTAAAAATAAATACTATTTTGAAAATCTTCTTTTATCTGATCTTGCTCGTGATGCAGGTAATTTCGTTATTGTAGATTGTCTTAATAATGGGGTTTTAAGTAATGCTAAGTTTAGTGATCAGGGTGAATTTGAGAGCCCTGATACAATTGAAGGCTTAGATGCGTTTGGTAGAAATCACGGTGCCCTTAAAAGAAAACTATATAAAACTTGTAATGTTTCTCCTAAATTTAGTTTTCTTGATCCAGAAAAAATGCTTGATGCTCGAATGATTGTATCAACTGAGGCTTTAAGGTTAAATAATAGTAGTGAGCAATATCAAACAGATCCTTCCAACACAGTTTCTGCTACTATTGGTATGGAAGATGTTGCTATATACACTAGAGCAGGAGGCCGTAGAGCGAGCAGGCTAAGATTTTTATCTAGATTTTTTAGTCCTTATATAGACACATTCAACTCCCTACAGTCTATGACTGCTGTAAATGATAATAGTACAGGAAGAAACACAAAAATATCACCCAAATGCGCCCATCCTTTTTTTGCTGGCATACCAATTAAATCTAATACGTACTGCTACGGACCTTGGACAAATTATCCGGCTTTGTTGGATAGCACTGGGATATTTACTACTGGTATAGAAACGGAGATTAGAAATCCAAATACAGACTTTAACGTATGTTACGACAGAGTTATTGATTTACCAACTAGTAATCAAAAACATTTATTAATAGACAATTTTATTACTGATACTAAATTTGAAATAAATTCTGATTTTGCGCCATGGAATTTTGCAGGAATGTCTGCGTTGGATGATGTTGCAACAAAGTATGTTAGCGGTAGCGTAAATTATCAAACAAATATAGAAGTAGGATCACTAGACATTGCGGGAATGCCGTTATTTAATCTTGGTGGTTCTTTCAACGAGAATACAACTAATAAAGATCTTGTATACACAGAATTTGAAGATACTTATACTTTTAAAGATGTAAAAGAAGGATCTTTATTTAGTAATAATTTTCCTGAGCTTACTAATATTAATGAGTATATGGCTATAAATGATCCAGGTTATATCAGTGGTGATATTGTCTATAAAGTTCCAAGTATAGCTATCAAAGACAAAAACGGTAATAGACTTACAAGCCAATATTTTACTCAAGCGCCTATACTTACCAATATCATGACCAGTATGGGTCAAAATGGTATTAGTACCAAATATTCTTTCAGGACTTATACTAGAAAACTTTCTTTATTCGACAGGCAGGATATAGAAAGAAGCAAAAAGATGGCTCAACAAAATATGCTGAGAAAGAAAGAAATAGGTGAGTTACAACAAACAATTAATAACAATCAATTTGCAGATAACGAGGCTATCAAAAGAGCTCAGAATTTTAATAACACAGATGATTCTGCGGTTCCTACGTTTGGAACAAGTCCAGTAACCACTATAGTTTGTAACGCTGTAAAAACTTTACC
>CEVS01070579.1_pt1 | contig 11044 bp, 13 predicted proteins | sample 361571 | NCBI WGS metagenome assembly CEVS01 (sample SAMEA2623850, study PRJEB7988) | marine metagenome | isolation source: saline water (ENVO:00002010), including | reverse complement strand
GAAAAATTTATGTCTGCTGTAGCAAACAAAACAAAACTTTATAATAGTAAAGAAGGACAGCCCAGATATATTACATTTCAGATTCTTACTGGCCCTGAAGCTCAGAATTTTGTCAGAATGCAATATGCCCCAAAAGTTGAAGATTTTGATAAAATAGATAAGGTTGGTAACGCATACTGGCAAAAAACGACTGCTGCTTTGCACCAATCTGTTGGTAATAGAATATGGTATCGAAATTCAGATGCTAGTTACACTCCTGAAGAAATGTCCAGGGTTAATCATAGAAGAATATTGTATTATAAAATTAAACCTGGAATGGGGAAAGATTTTTGGAGATATAGAACAAGACTTGTTAAGGCGCTTAAGGCTGCTGAATGGCCACAAAGAGTTTCAACTTTAAATTGCGCATCTGGCTGTGATGGTAATTGGGTTCAGGTAAGATATCACCACAAGAATTTTACAGGTGAGGCATCTGATAATTCAAATTTTTCTAAAGTAGTTGAAAAATATAATGAAATGTATGGTGAAGACTCATATGAAGATGATTCACAAAAATTGCAAATGTCAGTAATTGAAAATAGGACAAGGCATCACCAAAGATTACCAGAACTTAGTTCACCTTGGAATTAAAAATATAACTTTTAGCTTTAAAAAAACCCTTCAATTTGAAGGGTTTTTTATATCATTTCCTAGTATTGAATTAGTAAGTTGCTAAGAGTATTCTTAAAAAAGATCTTCTCAATTCTACCCCACCGTTATTTTTTCTACTTTCCATCCAAGCTTTCCTATGTTCTTCAGGACTGTATTTGGATGGTAATTTTGCATGACCTCCAAAGGCACCTTTAAAATCTTTAAAGCTTTGTACAATCCAAGTATTTCCATATGCTCTATCAATTCCTGCTGAAAATCCACCAGTTAATATTAATCTGTCAGCCTTATTATATTTTGAGTTATACTTTTTAAAAGCCTGTAAATATTTTGCGGGGTTATTTGCTTCTAAGGAAATAACTCTTTGAATTGGAAAGTCTTTAGTAGCACCATTCCCATAGGATATGTCTATGTCTCCCATAAAAGAGCTGTGTAAAGTTATGTGCCTATTCATTTTTAATATAAACAAACTCCAAGCATCGGAAGGAGCTGTAGAGTATTGTGCAGCCAAACCGTCTAGAGGTCCAACAAATAGAATTTGATGACTAAAGTTCCAATCTGCATCTTTAAAGTGATTTTCAAATAAAGAAACAGTTACCCCTTCAGCAAGTTTATTATTAGAAAAATATTCATTAAAATATTTTAGAACTAGTTCCTCACTTCCTTCTTCAACCTGAAAATTGTAGGCAGTCCAGTATCCAACTTGAGAATATGAATTAATTGATAATAATATTAATATAATAGATAAAATCTTTTTCATTTTAATTTAGTTTATGGTTAATAATTGTTAATATAAAAATTAATCCGTTGGGATGAGCCCTAATTGAGCTAAAAAGGAGTAATTATCAAAAAAATCTTGTTCTTGAAGAATTTTCCCGTCTTTCATTAAAACAAGTGTGGTTCCAATCAAGTTAACTTTTTTACCAGTTGCTGGGATTCCAAAAAACTCTCCATCATGAGTACCTTTGAAACTCCAGTGCTTGACTACTTTATCCCCCTGACCAAAAGCATCAACGATATTAAATTCAGCATCAGAAAACCCTGTGATATAATTACTGTAATAAGCTTTGAAGGCATCAATCCCTTTTACATCTCCATCTGCAGTAATCGTTTTTATGTTTTCATCAAAATTTTCTAAATTAATAACTTCAAGATTTCTTCCGTTTATTGCTGTATCCCAAATCTTTGAATACATTTCAACATTATTTTTAACTTTCGAACTTGCATCAAGTGAATCTATGCATTCTTGACTTGGCTTGGTATCACAATTAATAATTATGATTCCCAATAAAAAAACTAAAATTTTATATTTCATTTTGATTCATTTAAGATTAAATTTCAATATACAAATAATCCAAAATAATTTGTAAACTTATTTGTTTGTGTTACTTGTATAAGAATACTCAAAACATTCCAACTCAAAATATGGTATGGAGGCTAGGAGGTGGTCGAATATATCGGACATTATTTGTTCATAGTTTTCCCACTTTTTATCAGCGGCAAAGGCGTAAATTTCAATTGGAACTCCTTGGGCGGTAGGAGCTAGTTGTCTTACCATTAAAGTCAAATCTTTATTTACTTCAGGGTGACTATTTAGATATGCAAGAGCATATCTTCTAAATAAACCAATGTTTGTAATGTTTCTACCATTAAGAAGTAAATTTTTGTTAATGTTTCTAGTTTTATTTTCAGCCTCTATTTCATTTTTTCTTTCATTAATATAATCTGAAATTCTCTCAATTTTTTTTAATTCAGAAAGTTTGCTGTCCTCCAAAAACTTAATACTGGAAACTTTAATTAAAATGGACCTTTTAATTCTTCTCCCTCCAGATTCACTCATACCTCTCCAGTTGACAAATGAATCCGAAACTAATCTATATGTTGGGATAGTTGTAATGGTTTTGTCGAAATTTTGAACTTTTACAGTTGAGAGATTTATTTCAATTACATCCCCGTCAGCATTATAACTTTTCATTGTTATCCAATCACCTATTCGCACCATGTCATTTATAGTTACCTGAATACTTGCTACAAAACCCAAAATAGTATCTCTAAAAATTAACAGGATTATTGCAGAAAGAGCACCTAGTGTTGCTAAAAAAGCACTAATATCCTTTCCTGAGATTATAGAAAAAATAATCATTATACCAATAAACCAAACAAAGATCATTACTACTTGGATGTAGCTATCAATTGGTTTATCTCGAAAGTTAGGTATCGTTTTAAGAAAATCTTTTAGCGTGTTAAGTACCCTTCTAATTATGGATATAACCAAGAAGGTGAGTAATAGATCTATCAATAAAATGATGGGCCCACTTATAACTTTTATGTCACTTAAAATAATAGGGAATAAACGAATCGATAAAAGAATTGGAGGAAAGTAAGCTAAAGTAGATGGAATTTTATTTTTTATTAAAAGGTCATCAAATTTAGTTTTGGTTAATTTAGATACCTTAACAAACAAAACGGTTAAAATTTTTCTTCCAACTATCCATATGATGATTAAAAAAAATAGTAAAATGATAGAATAAATTATTGCTTCTAAGGCAATAGATGCACTTTCATTTAGTCCTAATTTTTTGAAAATAAAAGTTGAAAGATCAAATTTCATAAGTTCATATTTTACTTATTCAAAAATACTGTATTAATTTCAAATATACTTTCTTCATTATGATATGAAAAATTTGCAAGGACTTTCAATTATAATTCCTTCTCTTAATGAAAAGGATAATCTGGTTAAATTAATAGATTACATTAAAAATTTTAATCTACCCAAATATGAAATAATTGTGGTTGAGGGAGGAACGGATTTCCCTATAAATAAATTTTTTAAAAATCAGAGAGAAATTAAAATAGTCTATCACGATAAAGGTCGAGCAAAGCAGTTGAATCAAGGAGCAAAAGTAGCAAAGTTTAATTGGCTATATTTTTTACATTCAGATTGCATCCCTCCAAAAAATTTCAAAGAAATTATATACAAATCAATGGCTAATAAAAATCAAGCAAGTTGTTTTAAGCTCAAATTCAAACCCTCAAACTTTTTTCTGTCATTGTCATCTAAGGCAACTCAATATAATAATATTTTTTGTAGAGGCGGAGACCAATCACTACTCATTCATAAAAGTTTATTTATTTTATGTGGTGGGTACGATGAAAAATATAAAGTTTGTGAAGATATTAATCTTATAAATAAAATTTATATAAAGGGAGATTTTAAAGTTATGAACGGGACTATAGTAACAGATTCTAGAAGATTTATAAAGAATGGGACTTTAAAACTTTTAATCCACTTTGGGATAATCCATTTACTACATTATTTGAAATTCAATCCCAATCTTTTGTACCGATATTATACCCTGTTTATTAGATAAGTGAATTTTTCTATTCAAATCTTAAATTTATTACTTAAGTCAATTATATCTTTGTAATTAAAAATTTTGACTCCTTCACTGTCTGTATTAGACAGTTGTAACATAGCTCTTGCAACTTTTTCAGCTTTAATTGCTTTGTATTTTGATGGCATAAAAAAAGAAATTTTTGGCATTATTATTTGAGCTAATTTTTCTCCAAACCTTTTCTCATTTCTTTTTCCTAATAATAAAGATGGTCTAAGTATGGAAACAGATTTCAAATTTAAATCGGTTACGTATTTTTCTATGCTACCTTTAAGATTTAAGTAAAAACTTTTACTTTTTAAATTTGCTCCGGATGATGACACCAAAATTAATTTATCAATTCCAAATTCTTTGCACGCGTCTGCAATATCTTTTGTAATTCCAAAATCGATTCTTCTATACTTTTCCTTGTCACCTTTTACTTTGGACATTGTTGTTCCAATAGCTATAAAAACCACTTTGCTGGTATTTAGTGAATTTAAGATTTCAGACTTTTTAAAAAGATTGATTTTATGAATTTTTACATTTTCATCTTTTAGTTCTATAGGTGACCGAAGCACTAAATTAATTTTTTTAAATTTTGAGAATTGTTTTAGATACGTAACTAATATACTGCCAATTAAACCGGTAGCTCCAAAAACGGCAACCTCAATTTTTTTAGAATTTTTATTCATAATATAAATTTACATAGTAAAAAGCTTATATTTAAGAGTTAACTAATTAAAGAAACTATGAAAAAAATTATAACCATATTTGTATTTGTTTTGGCATTAAGTTTGACAAGTTGCAGTAAAGACGATGAAGACAACCTCTGTTTAAACTGTGAAATTGTTGGTGAGTCATTTGATCAACTTTGTGAAGGAATGAGGGATCCAGATACCGGGGAGACTCTTACTAAGGAATTACTTGAGATTTCAAAAGCTCTCTTTGAAGCTTTTGGAGCAACTTGTACTCTAAAATAAAGACACATCAATTTAAATTAAGAACAGTTCCTAAATTTAAAATGAGTTTAGTCATCATTCCAATGAGGAACAGAAACATGATGAGGTAAACCAAAATTGTACCTGCTTTTTCCATTACTTATTTTTAATTTTTCTTATGGCATAATACGCTAATACAATGAGTGAAAAAATAAAAGCATACACAATTAAGTTAGAAAAGAAGTAACCCATTTTTGAAAATTCTTATTTGTAAATATATAAAAAGACCCTCTATCTATTATTTAAAATATTAAATTAAAAAACCCTCTCAAAAATGGAGAGGGTTAAATAGATTAAAATTGAAACTTATCTAGCAAATTGCACCATAGAAGAGATTTTCCCTTCTAAATCAAAGTAAAAAATTTCCATAAGATCTTTTTTCCATTTTCTTCCATTTTTAAAGACTCTTTTCTCAGACGAATAAACCATTACACCTGAGGCTGCATCGGTATTTCTAATCTTAATTGGGACAATAGCAATTGGACTCCAATCAACAGATCTGTAAGGCTTAAATAAGTTACCAAGGTCACTGTTTTTAAGTTTCATTGTTTTACCATCATAAGTATTTAGTGTAAATTCTTCAGCAAATGCATTTTTAAATCCTTCAACATCCATTTTATTATAGTCTTCAACGAGTTTTTCCAGTATTGAAGTTTCACCTCTATTAGAAAAAACAAATGGTCTTCCCGAATTTTCATTTTTTTCTCTTCCAAAGAACTTACCTCCGTAAGGCATTCCAAAATTTACTGAATCTATTGCTCTCCACTGTCTAAAATCATTTACTTTTCCTTTATCGTCTAGGAGGAAAAGTTCCATAAGATTTAGTTTTTCATAAGAACCATTTTTGTAGACTCTTTCTTCATCTGACCAAGCAATAACCTGCTTGTACTTTCCATCCTCTCCAACCAGAGGAATAATTTTATAAGGGATCATACTCAAAGATTCCATGGATTCTAAATATTCTTTCGACCATTCTTTTCTTCTTTCGGTTAAAAATTCTTCAGAATAGTATGTGAAAAGCTTTTCCGTGTCTCTTTCAGAATAGGCTTCGGCAAGTGCTAATAGGTTATCTGTCATTTTTTGACCACCAAACTTATATGCTGTACCTTTTCTTTCACCTTCTTTAAGCCAAACACCCCCTGTAGTTTCACAACTTGCTACTATAAGAGGGAGGATAAAAACTAATAAGATGATATATTTTAAATTTTTCATTTTTGATTTTGATTTATGATTTATTGTCAAATATATCAAAATTGAATTCTTTACAGAATAAATAGATTTTTTATTTATTATAAATTAATATTTTATCATTTTCGATCAATTTAAAAACAGTGATTACAAAAAAGTGATATAATCAAGAAGCGAGTTTAGTAATGAAAAGTCCGCTAACATCTAAATTCATCGGAAAAAAATCAAAGAAAAAATTATTTATTTCTCAGCAAATTTTCCAAGTGACCAACCTATAATTGCACCTTGAGGGCCACCAATAATGCCAGAAAGCAAGATGTCTGTAACAATGAATTCCATCGAATAAATATTGGTAAGTCCAGAAATGGTGAAGTCAAAGAAAATGAAACAAAGCATAGAATACCAGATACCTGTTAAAGCACCTTTTTTATAATCTTTAATTCCCATTTTGTCAAAACTTATCACCCATAATATAAGAAGAGCTAAGGACCCTAATAGCATAAATATAGGTTCAGGTTCTTCGTTTACAATACCAGGGAATAGCCTTGCAAATTCAATTTGACTTGGGACATAAAATAAAATTGCAGGTAAAATTCCAATGATTATTGATGCAATAAATGTGATTCCAATTGTTATGAATATTTTTTTCATAGAAATATCGATTTAAAAAATATTAACGCCCGTCTTTTTATACAGACGTTAATATAAATAAAAATTTTATTGCTTTACAGCAAAAATTAAAGGTTCAAAAATGGGTTGAGATCTAAATCCATCTGGATTATATATTCTCATTTTTGATTTACTTGATGGAGGATTTGGACCTTCTCCAACTCTGTATTTCATAAGATCCTCTAGAGTTTTGAACATATCCCAAGTAACTACCGTAGACCATTGTTGTGAGATAGGGGCAATTCTTCTTCCAACACCCCAATTTACCATATTCATTTTGTCCATATTTGCTGAAAAGAAATTTTTCCATAGGGATTGGTTTTCTGAAATAAAACCGTTTATATTTTTAGGTCTTGCAAAATTAAATTGGATGTAACTTCCGAGCCCTTTGGCAATACTAACTTCATCAACAAAAATATGCCTGCTATCTTCAACCCAGGTATATGATTTTCTCAATGCGGAAACCATATCCATTTCTTCTTTGCTGAGTACATTTTTGGCATTTGACCACCAACTATTTTTATCACTGAGCATTGCAGTAATATCTGTATTTGATTGAACAAAAAGATAATTTTTTCTCTTCTCATCATCAACACCGTCAAGTGTAAACCTTTTTAGAAAAGCCCAGAATGCAATATCACCTTTTTCGACTGCTTCTTGGGCCACCTTTTGCATGTACATTGTTTGCACTTTTTCAAATGCCTCTAAGTCTCCTTCAATTCTGACTAAATGCATAGAAAACGTCTGATACACTTGAGCACTAGCAAAAGTCGAAAAAAGGAAAATTAATGATAGTAATTTTTTCATAATATTTAATTTATGGTTAATATGGGTAAATATATCAAAAAAATATTCAAAATAATTTTAAAAAATTTGATTATAAAAGATTATTATTTAGTATTACAATTGAAAAAAATAAATATTAAAATATGAGTTATACAATAAAACATTTATTCCACATAAAATCTCCAATCGATGATGTATTTGATGCACTCACTGATATTCAAAAACTTCAAAAATGGTACACAAGAGAAACTTCTGGTGAGTCTAAATTAAATGGCAATATCAATTTTAAATTTGGAGAGATTGATTTTAAAATTCAAATTATAGAATATGAAAAGAATAAGAAAATAACTTGGGAATGTATAGACACAACTTTAGATGCATTAATTGGTCAAAAGTATACCTACGAATTAGACGAAAATGCCGATAAAACTAGAGTTAGATATTCTCAATCGGCTTTTGAAGACCAAGATGATTTTTATGCTAATATGAATTACAGTATTGGGAAATATTTGGAAAGTTTGAGGCAATTTTGTCAAAGCGGAGTATCAGAAGGCTTTGGCAGTGATGGCTATAGGAATTAAGAAATTCACTAATAAATTAATTTTAAATCTTGCGTATGAAAAATAATTTATAAATTTAAATATTAACCATAAATCATAAATTCGATGAAAAAATTACTTTTATTATTTAGCTTATTATTATCTATTAACAGTTTCTCTCAAAATATATACTGGTTTGATGTCATAATAGATGTCGATGGAGGGAATGCATCTAATGTTGCTGAACTTGTAACAGATTATTATTCAAGCATTAAAATACCAGAGGATGTTAGCGTATCCTTTTCAAGTATTGCAATGAAGGGGAATAGTTTTAAAGGAACGCACATACTCAGTATGTTTAGTCAGTCTGCAAAGTCACTTGCAGATTTTAGGAGTTCTTTAGAAGGGCCAAAGTGGAGTTTATATATATCCAAAATGGGTAAATATGTTAATTCTGCAAGAAGAAGTGCTGGTGTAGGATTGCTTAATTTAAATCTAGACAAGCAGCAACCAATAGGTCAAGCTTGGGTTTTTAAAGTTAAAAATCAACCTGGCTTTGCGGCTTCTTTTGGAAAACTTATGAAATCATTTAAAGTTCCTGGACTTGTAAGTATGGGACAAATTGTACACGGTTCGGACAATGGTGAGAATATGTATATTTATGCTTCGTACCCAGATTTAGAGTCTGCTTTTAAATTTGGACCAGATAACAAAAAGGAGCAAGAAGCATTTGCAACTTTTCAAAATGAAATATCGAATTCCACCTATAGTCAAACATTTACACGGGTACTTATAAAACAATTTTAATTTATTTTTTAATTTTAAAAAGTCCTCTTTTGAGGACTTTTTTTATTTTAGAGTTTTAACTCTACTGATGAAAGCTAATTTTTTTAGTGCTATTGCAATTTTCTTTTCAATAATTGGTTCTTTTTCAGTTGAACGCTACATTCAAAAGATAAAGCTAAATGAAGATAATGCAGTTTTATCAAAGAACGTTTTATATGAGCTTGAACAAAACTATTTTTCATTGCTGACAACAAGAGCAGAACTAAAATCTGTTGTTGATGTTACGGATTCTATTTTGGTAAACTGGAACGTAATTGATTCAAAGAAAGTAAAACAATATTATTTTCAAAATCAATATGCCTTAAGAGACGACATGAAGACAATTTTAGCATCTAGACCTTTTTTCAATTCTAAGAAAATGTACTTTACCTCTCTTATAAATTCAGGACTAATATTAAAAATTGAAAATGAAGAGTTAAGAAATGACTTAGAAGAAATATATGATGTTCTTACTTTTAAATATGATTATGGTGCAGGGAATTCCGAAAAAATCACGAATTGGTTTAACTCTAAAATGATTAAACATAAAACTATGAATCAAGAAAAAGTTTTTAATGACAGATATGATTTTGAACTTTATAAATTTTTAAGCGATAGAAGAAGGACAGAAGTTGGAAGACTCTATGGAATAGAAAATACTACTGAAAAATTAAAAAAGGTTATTGAAAAGGTGAAAAAGGAAGGTTTATTTTAATATTTGTATTATGAAATTTGCAATTATAGCTCCACCAACACAAACAAAAAAATGGGAAATAGAGTTTCATAAGCAAGCACCAAATGAAAAAGTATTGATTGGCTATGAAACGGATAAACCAGAAGAAATTGAGTGTGTTATGGTTTGGGGACACCCAAAGGGCTCTTTGAAAGAATTTAAGAATCTTAAACTTATTTTTTCTATGGGAGCTGGAGTGGATCACATTTTAAATGATGATACCATCCCAAAAGATATACCTATAAGTAGAATTGTAGACCCTCAGATGGCATTTTCAATGACTAATTATATACTTATGGCGGTTTTGAATTATCAAAGATGTTGGTATGATTTTCAAGATGCGCAAAAAAGAAATCACTGGGCACAATTTGAATTTGATGAGAAAAATCTAAAAGTTGGAATATTGGGGATAGGTCACTTAGGGATGGATGCCGCTAATGCTTTGTATAGGCTAGGATTTGAAGTTTTTGGATATAGCAATTCTCCTAAAGAAACAATTTTCCCTTCGTTTTACGGAAATCAGTTGAAGAAATTTCTAAAAAAAATTAATGTTTTAATATGTACAGTTCCTTTAACACCTAAAACAAGGGGTTTGTTAAGTGCTAAATTGTTTAATGACTTTGCTTTTCCAACTTATTTGATAAATGTTTCTAGAGGTGCTGTTCAAGTAGAAAATGATATTATAAGAGCAATCGAAGAAGGAAAATTAACAGGGGCATTTCTAGATGTTTTTGAAAAAGAGCCACTCCCAAATAATAGTCCTTTATGGCAAAATCCAAAAATTAAAATTACACCTCACATTGCTAGCCTCACTTACGCAGAAGAATCAATTAGGCAGGCTTTAGAAAACTTCCAAAGAATAAAAAATGGGAAGAAACCTCATAATGAGGTAAATAGGAAAAATATGTACTAGAAAGTTTAATTACAAGGATACATAGCAACAATTTCTCCATTCGATTTTTGGACTTCAACAATTACTGTAAAGTCGGGGAGGTACATGTATGCAAAGTTTTCACCAAAAGCAAATTGGCTCTCAAATAACTGTCTGTTATTATAAATTATATAGTCACCAACTTCAGGGTTAATATTTGTTCCAGAATGGTAGGCTGTGTTAAAATGACCAGACAAAAATTGAGAGCAAAAATAGCCTTCTTCTATAATTTGAATTGTTCCAGTAACGACAGAAGTTTTGTAGTTATTTCCGATTATAAGTGGTTGAGGACAACCTTTAAGAAGTGCTGAACCAGGAGTAAAGGGACAATCATCTAAAGAGTCCTGAAT
>CEVS01019602.1_pt1 | contig 11079 bp, 10 predicted proteins | sample 361571 | NCBI WGS metagenome assembly CEVS01 (sample SAMEA2623850, study PRJEB7988) | marine metagenome | isolation source: saline water (ENVO:00002010), including | reverse complement strand
GATAATTTTATTTTTTCAGCATTGATCACAACAACGTTATCACCACAGTCAACGTGCGGCGTAAAATTGGGTTTGTGTTTGCCTCTTAATAGGATGGCAACTCTTGAAGCCAAACGGCCTAATGTTTGGCCATCTGCATCAATCAGAACCCATGCTTTGTCACGTGACGCTTTGTTGACAGATTTTGTTTTATAGCTTAAGATATCCACGGTTTAATTTTTCTTTAATTTTCTTTTACTTCTCAAAAAAGAGTTTGCAAACTTACAATTATAAATTGTTATTAACAAAATCTATTTATGCTTATTTTTTCAAATAAGATCCGAATATTTGCCAGCATATACAATCCACAGTATTTTGGCGTTAAACTTTTCTAAATTTTAGGATTAATGTGCAAGAGTCCTATAAATTTGCCCTTAATTTACACCCTGTATGTCTACTCAGAATATAATGACACAAAAAATAATAGCAAAAATTTCATTATTTATTGCTATTTCCCCATGGCTTTTGTGCTCTCAAGCGACATTCCCTAAAGTTTACTCTACTACCGAAATTAGTTCTGTAAAAGCCCCTGAAGTTGATGGTTTTATTAACGATAAAATATGGAACAAAGTTCCTTGGGGTTCAAATTTTATCGAAGTTAATCCCGATGAAAATACCAAGCCTACAGAGCAGACTAAATTTAAGATTCTATACGATCAAAAACATTTATATATTGCTCTTTTGGCTTTAGATGCCTCCCCAAAACGCATTACCAAACGCCTTTCAAGGAGAGATGGTTTTGAAGGGGACCGTATTAATGTGCTGATCGATAGTTACCATGATTTACGAACCGCTTTTTTATTTACAGTAACTGCCGCTGGGGTTAGGGGCGATGAAATTATCACTAACAATGGGGACAATATTGACGACAGCTGGAATCCAATTTGGAGTGCAAAGGCACAAATTATATTTGAGGGTTGGTCTGCTGAAATGAAAATTCCATTGAGTCAGTTACGCTTTGGTAATGCTAGGGAGCAAGTTTGGGGTTTAAATGTCGTTAGAAACCTATTTCGTGAGAATGAATTGTCCGCCTGGGACCGTATCCCTGTAGGTTCTGCGGGTTGGGTTAGCGAAGCAGGAGAGCTCAGAGGTCTGAAAAATATAAAACCTCAGAAGCAATTAGAAGTACAGCCCTTTTTAGCGATTCAAAAAGAAACTTATGAAGCACAAATGGGAAACCCATATCGTGATGGCCGTGACTCCAAAATTAATGCGGGCTTGGATTCAAAAATTGGGATCACCAACGACTTGACCCTTGATCTTACTGTTAATCCTGACTTTGGACAAGTAGAAGCAGATCCAGCTGCCATTGCGTTGGATGGTTTTGAAATTTTCAATAATGAGCAGCGGCCATTCTTTGTAGAGAATAAAAATATTTTTGACTATCGATACGCGGGAAACCGCGACAATTTGTTTTTCTCCCGCCGCATTGGTAGATCGCCGCAAGTTTATTCACAAAATCCAGAAAATTCCTATATCGATCGCCCTCAGAACACCACAATTTTGGGTGCTGCAAAGTTTAGCGGTAAAACAAAAAAAGGATGGTCAATAGGAATTTTGGAGAGTATGACCTCAAAAGAATTTTCTGAAATCAATACTAATGGTGTTATTTCTGAATTACTTGTAGAACCGTTTACAAACTATTTTGTTGGACGGGTTCAAAAGGACATGAATAAACGCAATACTTTTTTGGGTGGTATTTTTACTGCCACCAACAGGTTTCTTAACGAAGCGACTTCTGAGCTTAGAGAGGCTGCATATTCAGGTGGTATAGACTTTAGGCATCAATGGAAAGATAGAACGTTTTATCTTCAAACTAATGTTGTGATGAGCCATGTTAAGGGAAGCCGAGAATCTATTCTTGCGACTCAGCAAAGCTTAACACATCTGTTTGATCGTGTAGACGCCACCCATGTACAGCTTGATCCCAACCGTACTTCATTAACAGGGACTGGAGGCCTTGTAGAGTTTGGTAAAGATGGTGGACAAAACTGGAATTATGATATGGGCTTTAAATGGTCTTCTCCAGAGCTGGAATTAAACGACATAGGATTTTTGAAACGTGCCGACCAAAAATTCCAATTTTTTAACTTAAAATACCGAACGGCCAAGCCTGTATCGATTTTTAGAAATATCAACTTTGATTTTAGACAATTCAATGCTTACGATTTTGAAGGCAATCACAACAGGGTCCAATATCAGTTAAGAACTAGACTTAGGTTTCTAAACAATTCAGTAATTAGTTCATGGCTCACATATAAACCAAGAATTTATGACAATACAGCTTTAAGAGGCGGCCCTCGCTGGCGTTTTTCAAAAGAAAATTTCAAATCTCTCTTTTTTAGGTCTGATGACCGAAAAAAATTTAACACCAAAATTGGGGTGATGCATTCTCAATCTGAGGATAACAATATGTCCTTTTTAAAATTTGAAGTAGATTTTAACTACCAAATATTGGATGCACTTAATGTCTCTTTAGCAACTGAATACTCGAAGCGGCCAAATAAAACGCAATACATTACCCAAAAGGACTTTTTGACAACAAAGCGTTATATTTTAGGCACTATTGACAATCAAACATTCCGTTCGACCTTCCGCATCAATTACACTATAAACCCGAACTTGAGCCTTCAATATTACGCACAACCCTTTATTTCTAGAGGGCGATACTCAGATTTTAAGTATGTTACGGATGCTACTGCCAATAGACTTTCTGACCGTTTCCAGCTTTATAACAATACCCAAGTTCAATTTGATCAGGGCACCTATTATTTTGATGACAATTTAGACGGCCTTAATGACTACAATATGTCAAATCCAGACTTCTCTATTGTTCAATTCAACTCCAATTTGGTGCTGCGTTGGGAGTATATTCCAGGGTCTGAATTGTTTTTGGTTTGGTCCCAAGGAATCAGAACGGATGTTTCATTAGAAAATGGCCTCATTGAAGGGGCTCAAAACGGAATTTTAGAGCATCAGCCTAAAAATATTTTCTTGATAAAAGCCACTTACCGCTTCAACTTATAAGCTGTTGGTTTTTCCAGGAACGTTTTTCTGATATTATATTGAATAAAATATAATTAAGAATTATCTTTGTAAACTTAAGAAATAGATACCAAAGCCATGGCCCAAAATGTTGTCTTGTCTAAAACGCCTGTTAGTCGATTAAGCGACTTTAAAGTGATTACAAAAATGGGGCTATCCCTAAGTGTGGTTTTTTCTTGTATCGCAGGCTATTTACTTGCAGCTGAAACAATAAGTATTTCAAGACTTATTTTTCTTGCCATTGGCGGGTATTGTATGGTAGGTGCTTCCAATGTATTCAATCAAATCATAGAAAGGGATTTAGATGCCCTTATGGAGCGCACTAAAAACAGACCAATTCCGATGAGAAGAATATCTGTTAAAATTGCATTTATACTTGCTACAATTCTTACAATAATTGGTTTGATTATTTTGTATGCGATTAATCCAATTACTGCTATGTTTGCGGCCATTTCAATATTTATTTACACGAGTGTCTACACCCCGCTTAAACAAAAGACAGCACTTTCTGTTTTAGCTGGTGCTATTCCTGGAGCAGTTCCATTTATGTTAGGGTGGGTTGCCTGCACAGGTCATTTTGGCTTGGAAGCGGGCGTTCTATTTATGATGCAGTTTTTTTGGCAATTTCCGCATTTTTGGTCCATCGCTTGGTTGCTAGATAAAGATTATAATAAAGCAGGGTTTAAAATGTTGCCCACGGGGGCCAAAGATAGAGGTACTGTGCTTCAAATCATTGGTTACATCTGCTGGACAATATTAATATGCTTGGTTCCATTATCAGGCTTTACTGGAGGCTTGAAGCTCTCATTATATGCCGCCATACCTATCATTGTTCTAGGGCTGGTCTTTTTGTATTATGGGTTTAAACTTTTTAAAAATAAATCCGAAAATGCGGCAAAAAAATTGATGATGGTAAGCATCATATACCTTATGAGTATACAGATTATTTATGTTACAGATAAATTCATTTGAAAGCTGTGGATTTAACAAAAGGAACTTTAAAACAAAAGGAGAAACGCGCTAAAAAAATGATGCTGTGGTTTGGCATCGTATCTCTAATCATGTCTTTTGGAGGTCTTACTAGCGCTTTTATAGTTAGCAGCACCCGAGAAGATTGGATTCGTAATTTTCAGTTGCCGGAGTCTTTTACACTTAGTACAATTATAATTTTACTTAGTAGTATTTTACTTTTTGCTTCTAAAAAAATGCTGATTAAAGCAAATTACACAAAGAGTTTGGCTTTACTTATAGCTACTTTTGTTTTCGGTCTGGCTTTTATTTTTACCCAATTTTTGGGATTTAATGAGCTCATAGCCATGGGTTATAATTTCACAGGCCCAACTAGCAATATTACTATGTCTTACATATATATAATTGCTGTATTTCATATACTTCATGTTTTGGCAGGACTTATATGCTTGGCGGTTGTTATTATTAGGCATTTGAAAATGGCTTATACTGCTAAAGACAAAACCGGATTTGATTTAGCATCAACATTTTGGCATTTTATTGACTTTTTATGGCTATATCTCTTTTTCTTTATATATTTCTTTAACAGAATAAATTAAATTATTTTTGCAAAATTCAAAATAAAGTATTGACTATGAATTCTACAGCAATAAGCACAGGTACAGAAGGAACCACTTGGGGTGGAGGCAACCAGCCCCTCAAATCCAGTTATGGAAAAATGATGATGTGGTTTTTTATCGTTTCGGATGCTTTGACCTTTTCTGGTTTTTTAGCGGCCTATGGTTTCTCAAGGTTTAAATATATTGACTATTGGCCTATAGCGGATGAGGTGTTTACGCACGTCCCCTTTTTACACGGAAAAGAGCTGCCGATGATTTATGTAGCTTTCATGACGTTTGTTCTCATTATGTCTTCAGTAACTATGGTCTTGGCAGTAGATGCGGGCCATCAAATGAAGAAAAACAAAGTAATTTGGTATATGTTTTTCACCATTATTGGTGGCGCTATTTTTGTTGGCTCGCAAGCATGGGAATGGGCTACTTTTATCCAAGGGGATTATGGAGCCGTTCAGACCAAAGGGGGTAATATTTTACAATTTGGGAGCTATAAATCTATTGAAGGAGAAGCTATTTTTAAAAGAATAGCTGTTGAAGAATTTGCGGTTGCTGCTTCCTCAGAACGAACTCAGCACGAAAGCAAAAGCGGTGTTTGGTTTAAATCTGAGGGTAGCCTCCCAGCATACACCGTCAACGATGTTTATCTTGGCTTGGTGGCCAATCCCAATATACTGGTGCGCACTCAAACGATTAACGAAAAAGGCGAAAAGACCGTTTTATCAAGAGATGAATCTTTGCGCCAAATTAAGATTAACGGCAAGCGCTATGTCAAGGGTGCCAATTTAGAAGTTAATGAGTATGGCGCCCCGTTGTTTGCCGATTTCTTCTTTTTTATCACAGGGTTTCATGGTTTTCACGTTTTATCGGGTGTTGTGATCAATACCATTATTTTCTTTAATGTGATAATTGGGACTTATGAGCGAAGAAAAAATTATGAAATGGTTGAAAAAGTAGGCTTATATTGGCACTTTGTAGATTTAGTTTGGGTTTTCGTATTCACCTTCTTTTACCTTGTTTAAAAAAAATTAAATAAAAATGACAGACCACGCACACAAATTAGAAATCTTTAGAGGATTGGTTAAGTTTAAATCTAATACACAAAAAATATGGGGTGTACTTTTATTGCTTTCCATTATTACAGGTGTGGAAGTAGTTTTAGGAATTTATAAGCCTGAAATTTTAATGGTACCCTCAATGACTCCTTTTGAAGGCGGCGTTGGGGCGACACTTTTAAACATTATTTTCTCAGCCTTTATCTACACCAAAAGCTTGAATCTTATTTTTATATTATTGACAATTATCAAGGCCTATTACATCACTTGGGACTTTATGCACATGCGTGACGAAACAAAATCGCTAAGACGTTTGGTGGTTTGGACTGCGGTTTTTTTAATTTGTTATCTAATCTTTATTTTACTGCAAGAAGGAGGTTATATAGAATCAGTTTACACTCAAGGGCACGTCAAAAGAGATTTCTAATTAAGCTCTTAATTTTTTCAGTTTATTAATTTATTTATGACCTCATTTTTAAGAGATTAATAAAAAAGTGTTAAAACAGATTTTTCAGCCTATATCTTCATTACTATTAATTAATTTTGCATTACAAATTAATGGCCAATGTTTGACCTAAATCTTCAGAAAGCTCTAAAGAAAGACCGCGATAGACTTTTAACCAGCCAAGACTTAAAAGCCATAATAAAGCGCATCTTTGATCAGAAAGAAGCCTCTAAAACTCGAATTAAATCAAAACTAGATAACAAAAACACTTCTTTCGTAAACAGTTTGATTTTTGATGACCTAGATATGGATAAGATTTTCCATATTGACTCCATTGAAAAGTTGTGTATAAATTATCGCCTTAGATTTTTAGACACCCATTTGTTTAAGGGGGACTATCCCCATGAATTATATAGCATTATTCCTGAATTAGAAGATGCCCATGAAACCCAATTAGAAAACTTTAAAATAATGGCACCTTCCAAACTTTTTAGGCTAAAGGCTAAAGAGGACCCCTTGCTGTTTGCCCCTATTGGTAATGGCTACTATTACCTAGTCCATAAATGGGGGGATGATTTAAAAATCTTCAGAAGATTATTTGTTTGGCCTTTTAAAAATGTTAATACATTAATATTCACTTCCATATTGTTAAGTTTAGTATCTACCGCTATTGGTTCTGTAATTTTCAACAAGCTATCGGACACACAATTATTTGTAATCTTTATATTCAATATTAAAACGTTTGTTTTTATTACATTCTATTTATTGTTTATGATGCGGAAAAACTTTAACGAGTCCATTTGGGATAGCAAGTACAAAAATTAAGAATATATTATAACATAAAAGATTGGCCTTAAGCTTGTCTTTTATATTTTTGCGTTATGGATGTTTCCAAAATAAAAAAACCACTCGTTCTTTCCGTCTTGTTTTTTTTGCCGGTGTTTTTCCTATTATTATTATACCCGTCTAAACACAACTACGAAACTCTTGATGTTGTTCAGACAAACATCCCTGAACTTTACGATTTTAAAACGCTTGAAGGAAATAGTATCGAATTGGAGGACCACTTATCAGTTGTTGGCTTTTTTGGTACAAACCCTATGGATGACGCTACCTTTGCCTTAAATTTAAAAGAGCTCATTTATGATAAATTCTTTGGATTTAAAAGATTTCAGGTATTGGCATTGGTACCACATTCCGCAAAACATCAAGTCTTAGAATTAAACAAAGAACTCAATGCATTTGCGCCATTGCAATATTGGAAATTTGCTTTTGGAACTGATCAGGCCATTAGGGAGGCTTATACCAATTTCAAAATCACACGCCCATTAAGCCTAAATTTATCATCCAACCAAGTGTTTGTTGTAGACAGAGAGCGTCATCAAAGAGGACGCTTGGACGACCGCATAAAATCAGAAATTAAAAGCAATGCCGCCGTTTACCCAATGACTTCATATGATGTCTTGGAAATCTCAGATTTAAAAAACAAAATGAGTGACGACATCCGCATTTTATTTACAGAATATCGTCAAAAACGAAAGGGGAATTTTAGTTCGACCGCCCGCCGAGCCAATGATTTAAAACAATGAACAAAAGTAACTATTCATACATAGGTATCGCTTTCATTATACTGGTTTTTGGGATTATTTTTGTTCCTAAAATCGTGACACGGATCCAAGCTGGGGACATCGCTAGAACAGAAAGTCGCAGTGAAAATGTCATTTTACAAACGACAGATGCAAATCCACTTTCTTACTTAGAAATTAATGGAGAACGCAAAAAGGTAATGCCCTTTAGTTTTACAAATCAGAACGGCTTAACAATCACCAATGAAGACTTTGAAGGACTTGTCTATTTAGTTGAATTTTTCTTTACCACTTGTCCTACCATTTGCTCTAAAATGAGCCAAAACCTTGTAAATATCCAAAATACATTTCCCAAACGCTCTGATTTTGGGATTGCCTCAATAACAATCAATCCCAATCATGATTCAGTTGAAGTATTAAAAAACTATGCGGATCAATATGGTGTTACCCATCCAAATTGGCATTTTCTTACAGGCAAACAAGAAACAATTTATGACTTAGCCAACATTGGGTTTAACCTCTATGCTGCTCAAGTCGAGGGCGCTGCAGGTGGTTTTGAGCATTCGGGGAATTTCGCCCTCATTGATAAAGAGGGGTACATTCGCTCTAGAACGGATTCTTTTGGGAACCCAAAGATATACTACCGGGGGACGATCAGTCAAAGAGACCAAATAAGCGACGAAGGAGAACGGGAAGAAATTTCGGCGCTTAAGGAGGACATTTTAAAATTATTAGACCATGATTAACACTTCAAAAAAATACTCAGAATCTAAACTGAAACTGTGGACTAATATCATCTCCATTTTCATTCCTTTGGCCGTGGCTCTTTTATTTACAATTAAGTGGGACCAAGATCAATTAATTTTATTACAAGAGGTAATTCTACTTGAGAATTTACCAACTGCTAAACCACTTACTTTTTTGCCTCCAATTTATGCCTGCATAAATGGTCTTACGGCCTTCTTGTTAATTGTCGCTTTAATCGCGATTAAGAATAAAAGAATATCTCTTCACGAATCTATGATGAAAACAGCTATAAGCTGCTCAGTTGTATTTCTTTTGATGTATATTGCCTATCACATAACGAGTGACCCAACGCCCTATAGAGGAGTAGGACCCCAAAAATTCATTTACTACTTTATTTTAATTACCCATATTTTTCTCTCTGTTGCGGTAATACCTTTGGTTTTATACAGCTATATAAGGGCATATTTGACAGACTATGAAGCACATAAAAAAATTGTAAAATACGCCTATCCAATATGGCTTTATGTCGCCATTACAGGTGTTGTTGTTTACCTTATGATTTCCCCATACTATGTTTAAAATTTGAAAATCAGGGTTACATATATATTTTTGATTTTTGTGACGTTATTTGCTCAGGCTCAATGTGCAATGTGTCGTGCTGTTTTAGAAAGTGAAGCAGGACAAACTACTGCCAAAGGTGTAAACGATGGTATTGTGTATTTGATGTTGGTTCCTTATATCCTAATGGGGGGGTTGGCGCTTGTTACCTATCACTATTTTAAGAAGGTTTCCAAAAAAAAATAAAATCCTTTAAAATTAGGAATCCTTGAAGCTTATATTCAACGCTATTGATGTATTGTTAAATTTGAATACTTTTACAGCGATGTAACAAAATTAAGATTTTAACGTCCTAAGGATACAATTTAATTAAAGTCAAAATGCTCAAAATTGAACAGCTCCATAAATCTTATCCCATTGCTGATTCCAGTATTCATGTTTTAAAAGGAATTGACTTATTTGTTGAAAAGGGAGAGATGGTAGCAATTATGGGTTCTTCAGGTTCTGGGAAATCTACCTTGCTCAATATCATTGGGATGCTGGATGAGGCCGATGAAGGCAACTATATATTAGACGGCGTCCCTATTAAAAATCTAAGCGAAAAAAAAGCAGCGATCTATAGAAATAAGTTTTTGGGGTTTATATTTCAGTCCTTCAACCTTATTAATTATAAAAATGCCTTAGAAAATGTTACATTGCCTTTGTTCTATCAAGGCTTAAAAAGGAAAAGACGCCAAGAGAAAGCCAAATTTCATTTGGAAAAAGTAGGTCTATTAGATTGGGCCTCACATTTGCCAAGTGAGCTCTCAGGAGGTCAAAAACAACGTGTTGCCATCGCACGGGCCCTAGCATCAGAACCCAAACTTTTACTGGCAGATGAACCCACAGGTGCTCTTGACAGCGCAACTTCTTATGATATTATGGCTTTTTTACAACAGCTAAATGATGAAGGGAAGACTATTTTAATTGTAACTCATGAGAAAGATATTGCAAATATGTGTAAACGCATCGTTCGATTAAAGGATGGTCTGATCATGGAAGACAATTTTATAAAACAATTAAGAGCGACTATTGATGTTTGATATAGACTTTTGGCGGGAGGTATTTCAAAGTATTGATAAAAACCGCACTCGCAGTTTACTTTCTGGCTTTACGGTAGCCTTTGCAATTTTACTTTTTACTGTCCTTTTTGGTTTAGCAAATGGGCTCAATAATACATTTTCTGAAGCATTTGTTGATGATGCAGCCAATGCTATTTTTATTCGTTCAGGGCGCACCACAAAAGCATATAAGGGACTTCAAGCAGGTCGGCGTATTCAATTTAAAAATGAAGATTTTCAGTATATAAAGTCTGATTTTGAGCCTAGTATAGAATTTATAACTTCAAGGATTTATCGCAATGTAGTGGCCAGTTATAGAAACGAAAAAAATAATTATTTATTACGGGCTGTTCATCCCGACCATCAATACTTAGAGAAAACAAAGATTTCAAAAGGGCGCTACCTCAACCAGCGGGACATGAAAAACAGCACCAAAGTGATTGTTATTGGAGATTTGGTTCGACAAGATTTATTTCTTAAAGAGAAGGATGTTGTCGGTAATTATATCAATTTAAGTGGTATTTCATATAAAGTTGTGGGCGTTTTTAATGACGACGGTGGCGATGACGAAGAGCGCATTATATACATGCCAATTACAACGGCTCAAAAAATTTATGGTAATAATGATTACGTGGATCAAATCAATCTAACTTATGATCCAACATTAAACTTGAATCAAGCTATTGATTTTGGGTTAGACCTAGAGAAGCAACTTAAAGCGCGCTTTACAGTGGCAAAAAATGACCAGCGTGCCATACGAATATCTAATATGGCTATGCAAAATAAAGGAATCAATCAAATGACTTCAGTTTTGGGTATTTTAATTTTGATCATTGGCTTTGGGACTCTAATTGCAGGCGTTGTTGGCATCAGTAACATTATGATTTTTATTGTTAAAGAGCGTACCAAAGAAATTGGAAT
>CEVS01152321.1_pt1 | contig 11107 bp, 8 predicted proteins | sample 361571 | NCBI WGS metagenome assembly CEVS01 (sample SAMEA2623850, study PRJEB7988) | marine metagenome | isolation source: saline water (ENVO:00002010), including | reverse complement strand
TCAAAAACAAAATCATTTGTTTTTGAAGCAGGTAAAATAATATTATCGATATCTATCTTTTTGTGGGTTTTAGCTTCTAATGGGCCAGGAGATAATTTCAAGTATGCAGAGGAAATTATCATGGAGAAATATGATAACAAAAAAAATATAAGCGAATTGGATTACGAGATTCAATCTTACAGATTAGAAAACTCCTATATCGGTACCGCAGGGAAAATCCTAGAACCTATTTTGATTCCTTTAGGATATGATTGGAAAATTGGTATTGCGATTATAACCTCATTTGCAGCAAGAGAAGTATTTGTTGGAACTTTAGCAACCATTTTTAGCGTGGGTAGCGAAAATGTGGATACAATAAAAGAGAAAATATCATATCAAAGAAAACCAAATGGTCAACTATTGTTTAACTTGCCAACCGGAGTTTCTCTGATGGTTTTTTATGCATTTGCGCTTCAATGTATGAGTACAATTGCTATTGTTAAAAAAGAAACTAATTCTTGGAAGTGGGCGGCAATACAATTTATATTTATGACAATTATTGCTTATATTTCTGCATTAATAGTATATAAGTCTTTGTCATGAATTCTTTTATCCAGTATTTTTTAGTTATCGCTTGTGTTTTTTTATCTTTTAGGTTTTTGTACCATAAATTTTTTAAAGTAAAAGATAAATCTTGTGATGCAGACTGTGACTGTCATTAACTATTCATAATACTTTCAATTTCATCGATTTCAATCGGTATGTTTTTCATCAGGTTTATAGGGTCACCACTTTCTTGAACTACAACGACATCTTCAATACGTATTCCAAACCCTTCATCAGGCAAGTAAATTCCTGGTTCAACAGTGAAAACCATATTAGGTTCAAAAGGTTCACTTAAAAGTCCATAATCATGAGTGTCTAATCCAAGATGATGTGAGGTTCCATGCATGAAATATTTTTTATATGCAGGTGATTTAGGGTCTTGCTTTTTTACATCATTTTTGTCAATCAATCCCAACTTTAGAAGTTCTGCGGTCATAATTTTTCCAACTTCTTCATGATATTCTTTCCATAAATTACCTGGTGTTAAAAGAGTTGTAGCTTCCTTTTTTACATTTAGGACTGCATTGTAAATAGCCTTTTGACGAACACTATACCTACCAGAAACAGGTATTGTGCGAGTAAGATCACTACAATAATTACCATACTCAGCTGCAGAATCAATTAAAATAAGTTCTCCAGACTTACATTGTGAATTATTTTTTATGTAATGCAATATGTTGGCATTTTTTCCACTTGCTATGATAGGTGAATAAGCAAATCCTTTAGAACGATTCGAAATAAATTCGTGAAGTAGTTCCGCTTCAATTTCATATTCCCAAATACCCGGTTTGATAAATTTTAAAATTCTCCTAAATCCCATCTCAGTAATATCACTAGCTTTTTTAATCTGGTTTACTTCTAATGGGTCTTTAATTGACCTAAGGTGCTGCAATATGGGATTACTTCTGTACACAAAATGAGTTGGATATTCTTTCTTAAACTTTGAAATGAATCTATCCTCTCTAGTTTCTGTCTCGGAATTATTTCTGTAATGTTCATTTTTATTAAGATAGATTCCATTGTTTTGAGAAGTAATTTCCTTAAGAGTGGAGTCAAATTCATTTAACCATAAAATTTTTTCAATGCCACTTATCGATCTTGCGTCTTCTTTTGATAGTTTTGGCCCTTCCCAAATTTGAATATTTTTATCTGTTTTTTTAATAAATAAGATTTCACGGTTTTTGATTTCTTTAGCTTGAGGAGAAAGTAATAGAATAGTTTCTTCTTGATCAATTCCTGTTAGATAAAAGATATCTCTATGTTGTTCAAATGGGAAGGTTGAATCTGCTCCGATTGGATAAATATCATTTGAATTAAAAACAGCAATACTTTCCTTTTTCATTTTACTCATGAATCCGTTTCTGTTTTTTTTGTATATATCACTGATGATTGGAGTATATCTCATAAGATAAATTTAGTCAATTATTTGCTTCAGTTAGTATTTAATTAAAAACCATTTTGTCTAAATTTTCAGTAGTATTTATAAATAAAAACTAAACAAACTCATTTATTTCTTTCCTTATTTTATAAATGATTTATGTACCTTAAAAAAAATGTGTACCTTAGCTGAAAGTTAGATATATTATTAAGACATGTTCAAGTTTTTTAATTCTTCTTTAATTAAAAAGTACGCGATGGCTATTTCTGGTCTTTTTTTGATTCTTTTTTTGTTTCAACATTTCACGATTAATCTAACCTCTGTTTTTTCTGAAAAGATTTTTAATAGTATTTCGCATTTTATGGGGAATAATCCAATAGTCCAATTTATTTTACAACCAATTTTAATTTTTGGGGTAGTCTTCCATTTTGTTATGGGGATGGTATTAGACTATCAAAATCGTAATTCACGATCCGTTAAATATTATTTAGTTAAAGGAAGTTCAAATTCATCTTGGATGTCTAGAAATATGATTCTATCCGGAATCGTTATTTTACTTTTTTTATTTTTGCATTTTTATGATTTTTGGGTACCTGAAATGAATTACAAGTATATTGAATTTAACCCACTAGATCCTGATAGATATTTTCACGAAATGACACACAAATTTGAAAGTCCAGTTAGAGTTACCATATACTCGTTTTCTTTTGTTTTTCTTGGTTTACACCTTTTACATGGCTTTAATTCTTCTTTTCAATCTGTTGGAGTTAACAATAAATACATTCTTTCAATTAGAGGATTGACAAAGCTTTTTGCAATTGGAGTGCCCTTAGGTTTTGTTTTTATAGCATTGTATCATTTTATAAATTCAATATGATCAAATCAACCTGCAAAGTATATCTAGGAATTATAAATTTCATCAACTCAAAAAATTTTTGCACCTTGAATAATCCATGTACCTCAAATAAAAATATATTTTGAAAAAAACAGTAAAAATTAGATTTAGACCAAATTCAAATGGGACCTCATCAATTAGGTTAAATTTTTTTTCTGGTTATGAAATTGTAAGCGGTAAACGTAAGCCAAAAAGACTTATTAAAACTTTACCCTTTCATTTAATTACCGACCCAAAAACAACAGACGAAAAAAATCAAAATGAATTACACATTAAAAAAGCAAAAGAATTAGCTAAAGAATGGGAAAATTCCCTTTATAAAAAAACTAATGCTAATGGTCAAACAATTGACCCCAAAATACCAAAGGGAAATCTTTCTGAAAAGTGGATTAATCATAAAAGTAAAATAAATTTGGTAAGTCCTGCGAACAAACGTCAAATAGATGTGATTGTTGTTGGTACTGGCTTAGCAGGTGCTTCTGCATCTGCTACTTTAGCAGAACTTGGATATAATGTCAAAACTTTTTGTTTTCAAGATTCTCCCAGAAGAGCCCACTCCATAGCTGCTCAGGGAGGTATAAATGCAGCTAAAAATTATCAAGGAGACGGTGATTCAATTCATAGACTTTTTTATGATACTATTAAAGGAGGAGATTATAGGTCTAGGGAGGCTAACGTTTACAGATTAGCAGAGGTTTCAGGAAATATAATAGACCAATGTGTTGCTCAAGGAGTTCCATTTGCACGAGATTATGGAGGTCTTTTAGATAATAGATCCTTTGGAGGAGTACTTGTATCTAGGACATTTTATGCTAAAGGTCAAACCGGTCAACAACTTTTGTTAGGTGCTTATTCGGCTATGAATAGACAAATTGGTAGAGGTAAAATTAAAATGTTTAATAGACATGAAATGATGGATATCGTTGTAATTGACGGAAAAGCAAGAGGAATTATAACAAGAAATTTGGTTACAGGTGAAATTAACAGACATTCTTCGCATGCTGTTGTAATAGCTTCTGGTGGTTATGGAAATGTTTTTTACTTGTCTACTAACGCGATGGGTAGTAATGTTTCTGCTTCATGGAAAATACATAAAAGAGGTGCTCTTTTTGCAAACCCTTGCTTTACTCAAATTCACCCTACCTGTATCCCAGTTTCTGGAGATCATCAATCTAAATTAACTCTGATGTCAGAATCACTAAGAAACGATGGACGCATATGGGTACCTAAAAAATTAGAAGATGTTAAGATGATTAGAGAAGGTAAATTAAGTCCAACTCAAATCGCAGAAAAGGACCGAGATTATTATCTAGAAAGAAGATATCCAGCATTTGGAAATCTAGTTCCAAGAGACGTTGCTTCAAGAGCTGCTAAAGAACGTTGTGACGCAGGATATGGTGTAAACAAGACAGGAGAAGCAGTTTATTTAGACTTTAGTTCTTCGATTGAAAGATATGGAAGAGAGAGGGCCTTAGTTTTGGGACTTGATGAAAATGATACTTCTATAGTAATGAAGTTAGGGAAACAAGTTGTCAAAGCAAAATATGGAAATTTATTTCAGATGTATGAAAAGATTGTGGATCAAAATCCATATGAAACCCCAATGATGATTTATCCTGCTGTACATTACACAATGGGGGGTGTGTGGGTTGATTATAATCTAATGACGACTATCCCAGGATGTTATGCAATTGGGGAAGCTAATTTTTCCGACCATGGAGCGAACCGACTTGGTGCATCAGCATTAATGCAGGGACTAGCAGACGGTTATTTTGTTCTACCTTACACAATAGGAGATTATTTATCTGATGATATTCGTACTGGTCCAATTTCCGTTGATAGCCCTGAATTTGAGAATGCAGAAAAATATGTTAGAGAATCTTTAGAAAAGTTAATAAATAGAAAAGGTAAAAATTCAGTAGACTATTATCACAAAAAACTTGGCAAAATCATGTGGAATAAATGTGGGATGTCTCGTAATAAAAATGAACTTAAGGAAGCAATAAAAGAAATAAAAAATCTTAGAGAAGATTTCCATCAGAATGTAAAAATACCTGGCGAATTGAACGAATTTAATGAAGAACTCTCAAAAGCAACTAGAGTATCAGATTTCCTTGAACTTGGTGAATTATTTGCCAAAGATGCACTCGAAAGAGAAGAGTCATGTGGAGGACATTTTAGAGAAGAGCATCAAACAAAAGAAGGTGAAGCATTGAGAAACGATAAAGATTATAAATATGTTTCGGCATGGGAATTTAACAAAGAACCAAGAAAATCCTTACTTCACAAAGAAAAACTCGAATATGAAGAAATTGAGGTAAAAACAAGATCATACAAATAAAATGAATTTAACATTAAAAATTTGGCGACAAAGAAACAGTAAATCCAAGGGGAAAATGAAAACATATAAGATGTCAAGTGTTTCTCCTGACATGTCATTTCTGGAAATGATGGATGTTCTAAATAGTAAGATTATTTCTGAAGGTAAAGAAGATCCTGTAGCCTTTGACCATGATTGTAGAGAAGGTATTTGTGGAATGTGCTCAATGTTTATAAATGGACAGGCTCATGGACCGGACCGACTTGTGACAACATGCCAGTTGCATATGAGAAAATTTAAGGATGGCGATACGATTGTGATTGAACCTTTCCGAGCTAATTCTTTCCCTGTAATTAAAGATTTGGTAGTTGATCGTTCAGCATTTGACAGAATTCAGCAAGCGGGAGGATTTATCAGTGTTAATACTTCTGGTAACACGCAAGATGCTAACTCTATTCCTATTGAAAAAAGTGATGCAGACAACTCATTTGATGCTGCTACATGTATTGGTTGTGGGGCTTGTGTAGCTAGTTGTAAAAATGCTTCTGCTATGTTATTTGTGTCTGCTAAGGTTTCTCAATATGCACTGCTTCCGCAAGGTAAAGTTGAGTCAAAACAAAGGGTTTTAAATATGGTCAAACAGATGGATGATGAGGGTTTTGGAAATTGTACCAACACAGGAGCATGTGAAGTTGAGTGTCCCAAGGGAATTTCCTTAAAGAATGTGGCTAGAATGAATAGCGAATACTTATCGTCTACTCTAAAGCCCTAATTTTTAAGTGTTGAAAAATAATCTTCAAATTGCGGCGATTCAATTCGATATAAAATGGGAATCAAAACTTGAAAATTTGAAAGTTATTGAAGAAAAGATAAATCAAATTACAGAAGTTGATATTATATTACTCCCTGAAATGTTTACTACAGGTTTTACAATGCAAGCTAAAAAATTTTCTGAAGACATGGACGGTAAAACAGTTAATAGGATGAAATTATGGGCCAAAAAGTTAAACTCAGCTATCGGAGGAAGTATTATTATATCAGAAGGGTCTTCAGTATTCAATCGTTTTGTTTTCGTTACCCCTGATGAGAGCATATTTTTTTACGATAAACGACACACTTTTACTCTAGCTGGTGAAAATAAATATTATAATAAGGGTAATAATTTAGGGATTTTTGAATATAAAGGGTGGAAGATTTGCTTACGAATATGTTATGATTTAAGATTTCCAATTTGGTCAAGAAATAAATATAATTATGACCTATTAATTTATGTTGCTAATTGGCCCGAGAAAAGAATCCAAGCCTGGGATTCTCTTTTAAAAGCTAGAGCAATAGAAAACATGTGTTATTGTCTGGGTGTAAATAGAGTAGGAAAGGATCAAAATAATAAAAGTTATCCAGGACACACAACATATTATAATTATTTGGGAGACAAAGTAGCACAAAGCAAAAAAAATAAAAGTGACGTTATAAATTTCACTTTTGATAAACAAGAAATAATTTTGTGTCGAAAAAAATTAAAATTTCTAAATGATATAGACAATTTTACAATTCAATAGTTTCATTAAGTTCCCAGTTGGCTCTTACAATAATCGATTCTTTCAAATATTTTACTTCTTCAGGCTGTATTTTTTTTAAATAATTTCCTGTATCCCATTTCCCATTTCCATTAGCATCTTTAATTATTCTAATTTGGTATTCTCCTGGGAGTAAATATTCCATAGTGTAAAAACCGTCAGGATTATTATAGGCTCTTCTAATTAGTTTTCCTTTATTGTCAATGAGTTCTAAAATATATTTTTTATTATACTTTCCCTTTTTTACACTTAAAAGTAGTTTACCATAGTCTTCAATTTTTGTAGTACTGACTTTGTGAAAAATAGTGTCATTGGTTGATCCTAAAAAATCGTTAATTGCATTAGGAAGGATTTGAATTTGGTATAAATCGTTGGGAATTTTTTCAAAATTCAAGAAGATAAAATCAAGATTTTTATCAATTTTAGTTGAAAATGGAATTTCTAGAGTGTCAATATCAAAAATTTGGATTAAATTTTCATTGACTTTTGTTATTGGCAAATTACTTTTTATTTTTAGTGTATCTAAGAAATCAATCTTGTTACCGTTAGAGGGAAAAATATTCAACATTAAAGAATCCTTTTCCAGCTTAAATGGTTTTAAAATTGTTACCGCAGTACTGTCTTCAAGTTCTACTTCTGTAATAATTGAATCAAGCTTTTTTTGAGGAGTAAACCAAAAATGAAGAGTGTCTTTTTCTCTATCTCTAGTAAAAAAACTTTTTGTGCCCTCTTCAAATTTATTTTTTATAGTTACTTTTCTGTCTCCCAGCTCCCCATAGTAAGGAAATTCGATATGATGATCATTTATTATTTTTGCTCTACCCCACTGAAAGTTTTTAATTTCTTTAAACAGAACAGGTAGAAAAAAAGTATCTCTCGGAATTTCAATTGGATTCTCAAAAAACCCTATTTTATCAAAGCTTTGATCAAAATAGTAATTTTTTGATTTGTCTTTAATAGCAATAAATTCATATTTGCCTGGAGCAAGATTATTCAATTCAAAATAGACACTATCAAGTGTATTTCCAACATAAAAGGGTTTTTGATTATAAATTGTTGAATCAGTAAATACAGAATCTATGGGATATAAATGAACGGATACAAAATCCAGAGAATCAATCTCATAAGCATCTTTTACAAATCCAGAAATTTTCAATGAATCAATGTAATCTCCTGTAGAAAAAGTATAATTAAAGAATGGTAAAGGATTGCCTTCATTGTAGTCAACAATGGATGAACCAAAATTAAATGTAAAGGTAGAGTTTTCGCGAAGTTTATTTCTAATCTCAATTTCAACTTTTTTTGTCACCGTATTTTCCGGGATTATTTTATAATCTTTGCTTTCTAACGGGGGTGAAATTATAAGCTGTTCATTTATGTCCTTTAATTCTAAATATTCATTGAAGTTGAGTGTAATTTTTTCAGAATTAAAATTTATAGTATTTAAAGGAGGGCTAGCATTTATTAAAATTGGAGGGATAGTGTCTTTCAGGCCACCGGTTAATGTTCCTCTTTTCGCGCAATTAGTAAGGGCTAAACTTTCAACAACAACAACAAAAATTAAAAGCCACCTTCCCACAAAAATAAATTGAATTATTATTTATGAAATAAAAGTAAATTATAATTGTAAATATTGCATTATTAAATTAAGATTTAATTCCTTTAAAAATCTTTCCCCTTTTAAATTACTTTATTCTTCGTTAATATAAAAAAGAAGTACTTTTGGGAATTATGGAAATAAAAAAAATAATATCTCATGCCAAAGAGTATGGTTTTATTTTTCCTTCTAGTGATATTTATGAGGGGTTAAGTGCTGTTTATGATTATGCTCACAATGGAGTAGAACTCAAGAATAATATTAAAAACTACTGGTGGAAAGCTATGGTAGATCTCCATTCTAATATCGTTGGCATTGACTCTGCCATTTTTATGCATCCAACTACATGGAAAGCCTCTGGCCATGTAGATGCATTTAATGACCCCTTAATTGATAATAAAGATTCAAAACTGAGGTATCGTGCTGACTCATTAGTTGAAGAATATTGCGAAAAATTGGATAATAAAATTATGAAGGAAATCTCAAAGGCCAAAAAACGATTTGGAAAAGATTTTGATGAAAAAAAATTCATTGAAACAAATCCAAAAGTTAATGAGCTTAAAAAAAAGGTCGAAAAAATTTTGAATAGACTCAATACTTCTTTAGAAAAATCCGATTTAAATGATGTCAGAAATTTAATTATTGAACTCGAAATTGCGTGTGAGAAATCGGGTTCAAAAAACTGGTCTGATGTTAAACAGTTCAATTTAATGTTTTCAACAAAGCTCGGAGCTACCTCAGGATCCATGACTGAAATCTTCTTGAGACCTGAGACCGCACAAGGTATATTTGTAAACTTTTTAAATGTTCAAAAAACTTCAAGGTTAAGAGTCCCTTTCGGAATTGCTCAAGTAGGGAAGGCATTTAGAAATGAAATCATTGCACGACAATTCATTTTTAGAATGAAAGAATTTGAGCAAATGGAAATGCAATTTTTTATTCCCCCTGGAACACAAAAAGAATGGTACAACAAGTGGATGAGTAAAAGAATGGAATGGCACAAGTCAATTGGGATGGGTTCTGAAAATTATAGGTTCAAAAACCACGAAAAACTTGCTCATTATGCTGATGCAGCTTGTGATATTGAATTTAAATTTCCTTTTGGGTTTAGAGAACTCGAAGGAATTCATTCTAGAACCGATTTTGATTTAAGTAATCATGAAAAGTTTTCTGGGAAGAATCTTAAATACTTTGACCAAAAACTAGAAAAAAATTATATCCCGTATGTTGTAGAGACATCCATTGGCCTTGATAGAATGTTTTTAGCAGTTTTATCCTGGTCTTTAAGAGAAGATAAATTAACTGATGGGACCATAAGGAAAGTATTAAAATTTCCAATTTTCTTAGCTCCAATAAAGTTAGCTATACTTCCACTAGTTAAAAAAGATGGTTTGCCAGAATATGCAAAAAAGATTTTTGATGATTTGAAATTAAGTTATTCAGCACAATACGATGAAAAGGATGCCATTGGTAGGCGATACAGAAGACAAGATGCGATTGGCACTCCATTTTGCATAACAATTGATTACACCACCCTTGATGATAATACAGTAACTTTAAGAGATAGAGATCAAATGAGACAAGATAGAATTTCTTTGGAATCTCTTGAAAATATTCTAAATAAAAAACTTAACATAAGAAATTGGCTAAATGCTAATTGAAATGTAATCGAATTTTGGAATAAAACCTTCCTAAAATGATAAAAATAATTTCTTATAATTTAAACGGTGTCAGGGCTGCTTTAAAAAAAAATCTAATTAATTGGATTGAATATGTAAATCCAGATATTTTATGTTTTCAAGAAATTAAAGCTATGAAGGATCAAATACCAACAGAAGTATTTGAAAAATTGGGTTACTACAATTACTGGTATTCTGCAAAGAAAAAAGGATATAGCGGAGTAGCAATTTTAACAAAAAGGAAGCCACTAAATGTAGCGTATGGGACTGGAATTAGTCATATGGACGAGGAGGGAAGAGTAATTCGTGTTGATTATAATGATTTTTCAGTTATTAGCCTTTATCTCCCTTCAGGCACAAATATTCAAAGACTCGATCATAAATTTAAATTTATGGATGACTTCCAAAACTATATAAATGAATTAAAAAAAGATTTAAATAATATTGTTATTTGTGGAGACTATAATATATGCCATAAGCATATAGATATTCACGATCCAATTAGAAATAAAAATGTTTCTGGGTTTTTACCAGAAGAAAGATTATGGTTGGATAAATTTATAAATAATGGATTCATTGATTCATTTAGAAAATTTAATAAAGAAAAAGATAAATACACTTGGTGGAGTTATCGTGCTAACTCTAGAGCAAATAACAAGGGATGGAGAATAGACTATATACTTGTACCTGAAAGTCTAGATGAAAAGTTAGTAGATGCAAATATCTTTACAGATACTTATCAATCTGACCACTGTCCGATAGGTACTGATTTGAATTTTGATTGGCTTTAAAATAAATATATGATATATACAAAGTTGCCAAATACTGATATAAGTGTAAGCAAGATATGTTTAGGAACAATGACATTTGGTAAGCAGAATTCAGAAAATGAGTCACATTCTCAGATTGACTTTTCATTGGATAGGGGCATAAATTTTTTGGATACAGCAGAATTATATCCTGTTCCAGCAGACAATTCTACTTATGCTGATACTGAAAGGATTATAGGCTCTTGGATTAAAAAAAGTAGCAAAAGAGAAAAAATTGTTCTAGCATCTAAAATTGTTGGCCCTGGC
>CEVS01096548.1_pt1 | contig 11164 bp, 5 predicted proteins | sample 361571 | NCBI WGS metagenome assembly CEVS01 (sample SAMEA2623850, study PRJEB7988) | marine metagenome | isolation source: saline water (ENVO:00002010), including | reverse complement strand
TGCTATTTGATCCAGGAACTAAATATAGTTATTCTACTCATGCTTGGACTTTGCTAAGTCTAACGATGGAAAAAGCATACGGTGAAAATTTCATTGAACTGATTAAAAACGAAATATTAAATCCGCTTCAACTTAACAAAACTTTTGCTGAAGAAATTGATTTAGTTTTGAATGACAAGGTTACATTTTATGAAAAAAATGAATCCGGAGATATTGTTCTTTGTCCAGATGTAAACAATAGTTGGAAGTGGGCTGGAGGTGGTTACGTATCAACTACACAGGATATGGCCGACTTTACTTGGAAAGTTCTTTACACTGATTTCCTTTTGCCTGAAACAGTACAGGAAATGACAAAATCACAAAAACTTCCAGATGATAGGAAAACCAACTATGGTATTGGTTGGAGAATTAGATATGATGACGAAAATAACCCATACCTAGGGCATACTGGCGGGTCGGTCGGAGGTACTACTTTTGTGTTTTCATCAAACGACAAATTCGTAGTTTCAGTTATGGCGAATACATCTAATGCCTCTTTTGGGAAACTCCCATATCAATTAATTAATATTTTTAAAAACTAACAAAATGTTCAATCTTCAATTTTTAAAAACCACACTTTTAGTTCTGGCTTCTACTCAGATAATTTTCTCTCAAAAGAAAGATATGTCTATAATCGACTTTTTGAATATTCCTAGTATATCCAGTGTTTCTTTATCACAGAATGGAAACAAAATTGTTTATATTTTATCTGAAAGCGACTGGAAAGAAAATAAACAAATTCCTAATTTATGGTTGGCTGATTTAAATAGTGGCATATCCCAAAAAATTACATTTGAGAAAAAAGGGCTTAGCAATCCCAAATGGTCACCAGATTCAAAGTGGATAAGCTTCACCTCTTCAAAAGAAGGGTTCATTGATGATGAAGACAATGAATTTGATTCTGGAAACAATCAAATATATCTGCTCCCAACCAAAATTGGTTCACCAAAAAAACTTTCAAATCACAGAACTGGAGTTAGCAATATTACGTGGTCAAATGACTCAAAATATCTTTATTTCTTAGCAAGCGATCCAAAACCAAAAGAACAAATCTTGGCCGAAAGAGACGGGTACGATGTGTATAGTTTTGATAATAATCGTACTCAAAAGCATCTTTGGAGAACAGATTTAAATGGAAATGAAGAAAAAATTACCGATGGAGACTTTTCAGTTTTGAATTATGATTTATCTGACGATAATAAAAAAATTCTTCTTCAAAAAGGACCCAATCAATTTCTTGAATTTAGATCTCTTAGTGAGTTGTGGATAATGGACATGGAATTGTCAAAAGAAATTAAACTCACAAATAATTCAATTAGTGAGTCATCGGCAAAAATTTCTCCCAATGGAGATACTGTATATTTTATTTCAGCATGTAATGAAAAATTTGAGGAATATTACAATAGAAATCTTTTTGAGGTTTCAACAGATGGGAAAAATACACCTAAAATTATTTCTAATGATTTTGGTCACGAAATTTACTCTTTTGAATTTTCTAGAAAAAAAGGAGAGCTATTTATTTTAGTAAATATGGGTGCAAGTACACAGCTTTGGAAGATGGATACTTTAAAAAGAATTTTTTCTCAAATAACAAATGGGAATCACAGCTTGACCAATTGGGACTATAACTCAAAATCAAATTTGCATGTTTTTGGAATAAACACAATTGAAAACCCTGGTGATATATATTTACATGGTAAAACTCAAAAAAAAGTAACATCCCACTACGATTACATTAAAAAGGAATTCAATTTACCAACACAAAAAGTAGTTTCTTGGAATGGGGAAGATGGAGTTAGAGTTGAGGGTATTTTATATTTACCACATAATTTTCAAGAATCAAAAAAATATCCTTTAGTGGTTCAAACACATGGTGGCCCAAGATCATCAGATAAATACGGTTTTTCAAGAGGATCAACCAGGTACAATGCAGTTTTAACCGGTAAAGGTTATGTTGTCTTACAACCAAATTATCGAGGCAGCACTGGCTACGGTGACGCTTTTCTAAGGGATATGGTTGGTAGTTATTTTAATCAATCACATCTAGATGTAATGACAGGAGTCGATTATTTAATTAATAAAGGAATTGCAGATCCAGACAAATTAATTAAAATGGGTTGGAGCGCCGGAGGTCATATGACAAACAAAATTATAACTCATACAGACAGATTCAAAGCCGCCTCTTCCGGTGCTGGCGCAGTCAACTGGATTGGCATGTACGCTCAAAGTGATGTAAGACTAAATAGAACTGCATGGTTTGGTGGGAATCCTTGGCAAAAAGATGCTCCAATAGACGTGTTCTGGAATAATTCACCCTTAAAAGACATCCACAAAGTCAAAACTCCAACTTTGGTTCTAGTTGGTGGAAATGACAAAAGAGTTCCTCCGCCACAATCAGTTGAATTATTTAGGGCTTTAAGAAGTTTAGGTGTTGAAACCAAATTACTTATTGCTCCTGGAGAACCACATGGGTGGAGGAAACTAAGCCATAGGTTAACCAAGATAAATTCTGAGTTAGAATGGTTTGCTAAATATGCACTAAACAAAAAATATGAGTATGAAAAATATGACCGATAAAATACTTAAAACTAATTTTTTTATTCTTCTTTTAATTGTAGTAACTACTTATTCTTGTAATGATGGTAAAAAATTCAAGTTTGCTATAATTCAATTCTCACATGAAACATGTACATTTTGCCCTGGAGGTGACACTACGATAGAAGATTGGAGCAAAAGGGTACCTTACGTTTCTGGTGAAGAATTACTAAAATCTGGAGGATATACTGGAGGCTTTGTTCATCAGGCAAGTTTATTTAAAGATGTTGAGTTGATTGGAATTAATTCACCTGACCGTGTGTTTGGAGGATCTTCAAGGAGTTGGAATACCAAAAAAAGTTTTGAGCATTTTATGAAAATAATTCTTGATGATCTAAAATCAAAATTACCTGTTGATGCAGTTCAACTTTCCCTACATGGTGCAATGGCAACAAGAGATGTTCCAAGGCCAGAAGCCGAAATTGCAAAAAGGGTTAGAGAATTAGTTGGGCCTGAAGTTTCTATTTCTGGCACTTTTGATTTACATGGTAATGAAGACGGTGAGTTTTTAAAATGGGCTGATGCTGCATTTGTGACAAAACGTTTCCCGCATTATGATGCACCATTACAAGGAGAAAGATCCGCGAATTTTTTATACAGGTCTGTTAAAAATAAATTTAAATCAACAACTGCAACTAGAAAGCCCGGTATATTAACCGCAACTGTCCTTCAATGGACTGGAGCCGAACCTGCTTCTACAATCATGGAAAGGGCTAGAAGATGGGAAAATAGAAATGAAGATGTTTTTGTTAGCGTTTTTTTCGGTTTTCCATGGTCTGACGTACCAGATATCGGTGCAACCATTCATGTGGTTACCAATAACAATCAACAACTTGCTGACTCAATTGCAGATGATATGAATGATTATTTTCTAAGAGTGAAAAAAGAATTTGCGGGCGGTTCTTTTTTAGTGCCTAAACAAGCTGTTAAAAGAACTAAAATGGCATTACAAAACGGGAAAGGTCCAGTTGCATTAGGAGATTATTCTGATCGCCAAGGAGATGCAACATGGATAACAAAAGAATTAATTGAGCAAGATGTTGAAAAATTTCTAATAGCAACTTTAAGAGATGAAAATGTCTTAAAAGATTTGTCTCAAAAGGGTGCCAAAAAGGGGGATGAATTTGACTACAAAGTTGGAGGTTATACCGGAATTCAAGCTGGTGTACCCGTAAGGATTTCTGGAGAGATACTTTTCTTTGGATCACACTTTGGATATGATAAAATAGCTGTTGTGAAATTTGGTAAAGGAAATGCTGTAATTATAGTTCCAACCTATGAACAGGTTATCAGGCCATCTGAAATAAGGTTTGGAGAATTAAATCCAGACAATTTTGATGTTGTTGTTGTAAAGTCTAGAGTTCATTTTAGGAGAGGTTTTGACGAAACTGGATACTCAAAGACAGTAATGGTTGTAGATGCTTTAGGAGATTTTGTTGGTACAACAAGATTGGACGCATTAGATTATAAATATGGTCCAATAAATGAATTATATCCCTTTGAAAAATAATATATAATGAATCTATCCAAACTCACATTTTTTTTCTCTGTTATTTTATTTTTGTGTTGTGAGAAGGATATTAAGAACGGACAATCCATAGAAAAATATTCATCTTATAAAAAGGCCGGTTTTGATAAAGAAAAACTCGATCAACTTTCAAAGTTTATTGAGGAAAAATCAAATACAACTGGACTTTATGTTGTACATAAGGGGAAAGAGTTATTCCAATATGGCGACATCAATGATATAAGTTATATTGCCTCTTGTAGAAAAAGTATTCTCGCTATACTCATGGGTAAGTATGTAGAAAATAAAACCATCAATCTAGAAATGACATTAGATGAACTTCAAATAGATGATGTTGAAGGCCTTTTAGATATTGAGAAAAGAGCAAAAATTGATCATCTTGCTACATCGCGCTCTGGAGTATTTCATGTAGCTTCTAATGGGGGTTATGATGAAAAAAATATTTTACCCAGAGGATCTAAAGAACCTGGATCGTATTATGTATACAATAACTGGGATTTTAATGCTCTTGGATTTATTTTTGAAAAATTGGTAAAAAACTCAATTTATAATGAATTAGAGGATCAAATTGCCCAGCCGTTGGGTTTTCAAAATTGGGATTTAAAGCTTCAAAAACGTTCAGGGGATTCAAAAAAGTCAAAATACTTGGCATACCATATGCACTTATCCACACAAGACATGGCCAAGGTTGGTCAGGTAATGCTCAACAACGGCAAATGGAAGGGTAAACAGCTGTTTTCAAAAAATTGGATAAATAAAATAATCACTCCTGTCACCTCAAAAGATACCGTTATGAGCAGAACCGATAATTCAAAAAAACTGGTCCCAGATTTTGGATATAGTTATATGTGGTGGACATTTGATTCTTTTAGAGAAAATGAAATTTATCAAGGTTCATATTCTGCAAGAGGATTTGGTGGTCAATACATCACGATAATCCCAAAACTTGAACTCGTTATTGCTCACAAAACTAATTTGAAAAAATCCTCAGGAAATCACACTAAATTGAGTACATATTTTGAAATAGTTGATCAGATTGTTAAATCAAGAATCTATTAATTTACAGGCAGTTTTAATAAATTATTCTCATTTTTTTTTAACTGTTATTACATTAATTGCATAAGGCAATTAATTAATATTTTTTTAAGTCTTTAAATTTTTGAGTTAATAATAAAATCTTCCTATCTTGAAGGATAATCAATTAAAAATTATTGTTATTTATGAAAAATGTCTATTTACTATTAATTTCTTTGATGACAACCTTTTATGGGTTTTCACAAAAGACAATCAATGGTACTGTTTCAGATGACCAAGGACCACTTCCTGGTGCAACCATAGTTATACAAGGTTCATCAACTGGTGTATCTACGGATTTCGATGGAAACTATTCTATTGAAGCATCTGAGGGAGACGTTCTTGAGTTCTCATACATTGGGATGGAAGGTCAAACAGTAACTGTTGGAAGTCAAGATACAATTGATGTCGTTATGACATCATCTACCGAACTTCAAGAAGTTATCGTAACTGGTTATGGAACTAGTAGTCGTGAAAAATTCACTGGTGCCGTAGCAGTTATTAGTGCCGAAACTCTTGAAATGCAACCATCTGCTACTTTCCAAAGTGCACTTCAAGGAGCTGCACCCGGTCTTCAAGTTGTTTCCAACGATGGTGCGCCCGGTGCAGGAATTTCAATTCGAGTTCGAGGTATTGGTTCTATTAGTTCGAGTAATGAACCATTATACGTGATAGATGGAATGCCAATTACATCTGGATCTCTTTCTACAACTGACTTTTCTAACGGAGGAAGAAGCTCAAATGTGTTGGGCTCAATAAACCCGAATGATATTGAAAGTTTGGTTGTGCTAAAAGATGCTGCATCTACAGCCATATACGGATCTAGAGGTGCAAATGGTGTGGTTTTAATTACAACTAAAAGTGGAAAAGCAGGCGATCCAAAATTTACTGTTAGAGCTAGATATGGAACTCAACAATTTGCTTATGATGGCATTTTAAGAGGGCTTAATTCTACACAGTATAAGCAGCTTCACTTTGAAGGATATGTAGCAAGAGGAACTTCTGAAGATGCTGCAAGAGAACTTTTTGCTAATCAGTTTCCTTTAAACGACGCTGGCCAAAATTACAATACAATTTGGTTAGATGAGATGACCCAAACGGGAGTTGTTCAAGAATATGACTTTAGTTTTAGCGGTGGCTCAGAAAAAGTAACTTACTTTGGATCTGCTAACTATTTTGATAATGATGGAATGGTTAAAAATAATAAATTTGAGAGGTTCTCATCTCGTTTAAATATTGATGCTCAGCTTACTGATAGATTTAAAGTTAGTAACAATGTAAATATTTCTACTTTCGACCAAAGAGGTATTACTGACGGTACCAGGTGGCAAGCTCCATTTTATTTAGCTTATTTAATGGCACCTACTGTTCCTGTTTATGACTCATTCGGAAGATTTTACGGAGATCACAAAAACTTCTTTATGGGGGGTAATAACCCAGTTGGCCACCTCTATGATGACAAAAGAGAGCTGTCTCAAATGAGGCTAACGGACGTTTTTGAAGTTTCTTATGAAATTATGGAAGGTTTGACGATAAAGTCTGACTGGAGTTTTGATCTTTTAAAAGTAGATGAATATTTATTTCAAAATGGTAGATATGGAGATGGCCGAAGAATTGGTGGTTATGCCAATGAGGGAGGAATATCTCAGACTAACTGGTTAGGTACACAAAGTATACAATTTACTCCGCAAAATACGGGAAATCATAATATGAATTTCTTTGCCGCATACGAAGCTCAAAAAGTTAAGACAAGAACTATTGAACTTACAGGTGAAGGTTTTTCTCACCCAGATTTAAAATTTGCTGCGAGTGCCGCTAATCCAACCACTGCTTACAGTGCTCGGTCTGATTATGCTTTTCAATCTTATTTTGCGAGAGCAAACTACGATTACAATAGCGAATATTTTGTCTCAATGTCTTTCCGTAGAGATGGTTCTTCAAGATTTGGTCCTGACCAAAGATGGGGAACGTTTGGGTCAATCGGTGTTGGTTGGAATATGACAAGACTTATAGAGAGTGTCGGTCTAATTGATTTCTTAAAATTAAGAGGGAGTTTTGGAACTACAGGTAACGCTGGAATTGGAAACTTCGACTGGGCAGGTTTATGGGGCTTCACCAGAGATTATGACGGTAATCCTGGAGCCGCTCCTTCTCAAGTATCGAATAATTTACTTACTTGGGAATCACAAGAAAACTTTAACATCGGTATTGATGCAACTTTCCTAGACAACAAAATTACTCTAAATGCTGAATATTTTGAAAGAATGTCTTCTGACCTTCTTTTGGACAGGCCTCTTTCATTAACTACTGGTTTTACAGCTGTTTCCCAAAATATTGGTGATATGAAGAACTCAGGTATAGAGATTGATTTAGGGATTGATATAATTCAAACATCTGAAGCATTTTTAGGAGTAAATTTCAATACTACAACTCTTAAAAATGAGATTACTTACTTACCTGAGTCAATAGTAGTATCTACTAAGAAAAGAGAACAAGGGAGAGATTTTCAAGAATATTTTCTTTTTCCATGGGCAGGTGTTGATCCAGCAAATGGGGATCCTCTTTGGTATTTAGTTAATGCAGATGGGACAATTAATTACAATTCAACCACAAATCGTGTTGGTGATACTGAAAGAGTTTATATGGAAGGAAAATCAGCAACACCTGATTTTTATGGTGGATTTAACTTAAATGCATCCTACAAAGATTTTTCACTTGGTATGACTTTTAATTATTCTTTTGGAAACTATCTTTATTTTAACCCTGGATGGGTTATACATGGAGATGGAAGATTTACTCCAAGAAGTACAACAACCTATGCGTTTAATAATAGGTGGACAACTCAAGGTCAAGTGGCTGAATTTCCAAGACACAGATGGGGAGGTAATCAGTCTTCAAATCAAAGACCCAACAGTAGATACCTATATGAAGGTGATTATGTAAGATTAAAATCATTGAATTTATCTTACGATGTACCAACAGATCTTTTTGGTAATATTGGTATCAACCAATTTAAAGTTTATCTAGATATGAATAATATTTGGACTTGGACCAAGGCTGATAATCTTCCGTTTGATCCTGATCAAGCGATTGATGGAGTATATAACACAATGACACCACTTGCCAAAACTACCAGTTTGGGAGTAACCATTGGATTTTAATTTTAAAAATGAAAAAAATGAAAAATATTTTACAACGTAGTTTTTTGTTAGTGCTGTCAATATCATTGATTTCGTGTGCAGATGATTTTCTTGATCTACAGCCACAACAAAATATATCAAATGATGCTTTCTTGCAGACATTTAATGATTTTAACACTGCTGTTTTAGGTCTTCATGATCAACTACAAGGAGGTGGGAATGCCGCACTTTATGGTAGATACACCCTTTTAGTCCCTGATGTTATGGGTGATGATGTAAAGCAGAATGCAAGTGCAAACAGAGCAAAAGAGTGGGCAGAATATAATGGAAGTGAAACGGATTTTATCCCAGAAGATATTTGGCGAGAGTTTTACGAGGCAATAAATATTGCTAATTCGGTAATTAACTCAGAATTCGATGCTGGGGCAGATCTAACTGCTGATTTAAACACTTTAAAAGGACAAGCATATGGAATAAGAGGGCTGTCTTATTTTATGCTGTGTAATTTTTATGCTCAACCTTATTCTTTTTCTGCTGGTGCGGGCCACGCTGGAGTTCCAATAGTCTTGGAATTTGATTTTCAAAATAAACCTGCAAGAAGTACTGTAGCCGAAGTTTATGCTCAGGTTGTTTCTGACTTAAACCAGGCTGTGACTTTAATTACTGGCTCTCAAAAAAATGCTGGTTACTTTTCAAAAGCAGCAGCTGAAGCAATTTTATCAAGGGTATATTTATATATGGAAGACTGGTCTAATGCTGAAGCTAAAGCAACAAGTGTAATTAATAATTATGGTTATTCACTCGTTAGTCGAGATTCCTACCCCACTCAATTTATTGATGGATTATCCTCAGAGGCAATCTTTGAAATGATCTACAATACAACTGACAATACTGGCTCAAACCATATTGGAGGTATGTATAAAGTGACTGGATATGGTGATTATCTTCCATCAAACGATTGGTATGCATTAATGGAAGATGGTGACATCAGAAGAACTATGCTTACTTATGACGATAACCTAATTGGAGATTTTGCAAAAGAACCTCTTGGTCCTGCTCGAGTAGACAAATGGCCTAGTGAAGGGCCGTTAAATGGTACAGATAATATTTCCGTTATAAGACTATCTGAAGTCTACTTAAATAGAGCTGAGGCTAGAGCAAATCTTGGAAATGATGCTGGCGCTCAAGCTGATGTTGATGAAATTAGGCAGAGAGCAAATCCCGGAGCAGCAAATGTTACTGCTACTGGTACAGCACTTAAGACGGAGGTTTATAACGAAAGAAGAGCAGAACTGGCTTTTGAAGGTCACAGGATATTTGACATTAACAGAAGAAAGGAAAGTTTAGCAAGGGTTTTAGACTGTACTTCAGTACCTGAAGCATGTAATTTAAGCTATCCGAATAATTTATTTATTCTTCCTATTCCTGACGGAGAGACTAATTCTAACCCAGATATTACTCAAAACCCAGGATATTAGTATATAAATAGATATTTTTTTAAAAAAGGAGATCACTTGATCTCCTTTTTTTTCCTAAAAACTTAAAATTTTAAAATGAAAAAAAATCTCATTCCCACAATATTGATGTTAACATCTTTTTTGTTATCATCACAAGAAAAAACTTCTTACCAAATACCAAAAAAAGAATTACTTGAATTAATTGATGTAGAGCTTGCTCCGACTGTAATAAAAGATAGTAACAATGAAAACATGGTTCTTTTATACAGAGACGCATATAAAAGCATTTCTGATTTGTCACAAGAAGAGCTTCGTATTGCCGGACTTAGAGTCAATCCGGCCAAATATATTGGAAGTAGAACTACATACTTCAAAAATGTAAAAGTTTTAAAATTATCAAATAGTAAAGAGCCTAAACAAATGCAAGGGTTACCCCCAAATCCAAAACTTTCAAACTTTAAAATTTCTCCAGACGAATCCAAAATCGCTTTAACAAATACAACAAATGAAGGAGTAGAGTTATGGATAGCAGATCTAAAGACTCTAAGTGCTAAAAGGATTTATGGATCAAACATAAATGCAACCCTTGGAAATCCGATTACATGGCTAAAAAACAACAATGAACTTCTAATAAAAACTATTCCAGACACTAGAAAACCTTTGATTGACAGAAATAATATTGTCCCAACAGGACCTACTATAACTGAAAATGAAGGGCAAAAGGCTCAAAACAGGACATATCAAGATTTGATTAAAAATCCTGACGATGCATTCAATTTCACTCAGCTAAGTTTATCAAATATTATTAAAATAAATCTTGAAGGAAGAGAGAAAAAGTTTTTAGAATCTAAAATGTATCGCTCAGTTTCGGTTTCCCCTGATGGTAGTTTGGTTATGGTAAGTTTTATAAAAACACCTTTTTCGTATTTAGTTCCATATTATAGATTTCCAACGGAATATAGAGTTTATAAAAACAGTGGCGACTTGGTTAAGGTTATTCAAGACTCCCCACTTATGGAGGAACTTCCAAAGGGAAGGATGTCTACTACAAATGAACCTAGAAATATTGGATGGAGGAAAGATGTTGGAGCATCATTATATTTCTTTAAAGCATTAGATAAAGGGGATCCTAAAAATAAAGTTGAATACAGAGATGCTCTTTACCAATGGGATTATCCATTTAATAATAATCCAAAATTAATTCTTAAGGTTAACAATCGTCTATCAAATATTATTTGGGGTAACAAGGACACAGCTATCGCTAATGATACTTGGTGGAACAACAGAAATGTAAAAACTTATTTATTTAATCCATCTAAGCCATCTAAAAA
>CEVS01122384.1_pt1 | contig 11228 bp, 9 predicted proteins | sample 361571 | NCBI WGS metagenome assembly CEVS01 (sample SAMEA2623850, study PRJEB7988) | marine metagenome | isolation source: saline water (ENVO:00002010), including | reverse complement strand
GCGAAGATGGAGGCGCCGTCTCCGGTACCCAGGGCCACAAGTTGTCCACCCTTGGCCACCCCTGCACGACGTCCCGCCGAGGCGTCTCCGTTCCCGGCAATGGTGCCGCCGACGTGGGTGCCGTGTCCCGAAGACGTGTCGGAGTTTCGGGTCTCAACCCATCCGCTTGGCCCGTATTTGGCCGAGTAGAGCGTCTTTTCTCCTGCCCATGGTTCCAAGTAATCGTAGTCTGGATGGCCGGCGTCAACACCGGTGTCAAGGTCGACAATCGCCGTTCCATCGCCGTCCCATTCGGTGAAGGAGAGGTCGACTTCTCGCTGGATTTCACCAGAGGGGGTGATGATCACACGGTCCCAAGCATCGGTGGCTCGCACAACGTGAGTGGTCTCATGCATCAGGATGCCCGGGTCGGGTTGACCGCCCCAATCGCTTGGAAGGTAGAAGAATTCCAGGGGCTTATCGAGTTCAAGGTATTCGACACGGTTCCACGTTGAGAGGCGGCGGACGTCAATGGCGGCTGCTTCAACCAATCCACCGTCGACAAGAGGAGCGTGTCCCAGAACTTCCATCCCGAGCTGTGCCATATAGGCCTCGTCGTGTTCAGTGACAGGTGAGAGCAATTGGAAAATAACCGGCAAAACGGCGGCATCGTTGACCTCGTCAAGTCGCTCGATGAGGTCGGTGTTCATCTTTGATGCATCACCAAGGGGGTTGGTGCTTTCTGCCAACGGTGAGGCGGTGGCACCAACCATGAGCAATTGCAAGACAAAAGCAGTCAGCGCCAAGGCACGTCGGGAGGTGGCCATGGTGATTTTCCACCGTCGTGGTATTATAACGCTGATGGTTTGACGGGCAAGAACGACAAACACATCGTTTCCCATGAATGGTCCTTGAAGAAACGATAAATGCCGGAAGCGGGACGATTGAACGAGGCCCGTGAAAGTTCGACTCCATCAATTCCTTTCACGGACGGGCATCTTTTCTTCAAAGAGGGATGTAAAAGACGCCATTTGGTCGGGTGAAATCACCGTTGGTGGCTCGATTGTCAAAGACATTTCATTTCAGTTCAACGCCAACACAAAAGCCGTAGAGTGGAACGGGGAGGCTCTACGGTTGCCCGGTTTGCACCACACCTTTGTGCTCAACAAACCATCTGGTTTCATCTGTTCGAGGCTCAACAAACAAGAACGTGCGCTCGGAAAACGTTCGGTTTTCAACGTCGTTCGTGAGGCGGTTAGCGATTCAATTTATGACCGACTTCTTAGCGTTGGACGGTTGGATGAAGACACCACGGGCCTGCTGTTGCTGACAACCGATGGTCACATCGTTCACGACATCGCCTCACCGGACAAGCACGTTGAGAAAACCTACGCGGTTCAACTTGACCGTGAACTCCAACCAAACGACATGGATGCCTTGTCCAAAGGACTGACCATTGACCTCGAGGTCAACGGCGATGTCGCTCCCTTTACCACCGCTCCAGCCAAAGTTTCCATTGACGAGCAAGGCCTCGTTTCATTGACCATCTCCGAAGGGAAAAAGCGCCAAGTCCGTCGCATGTTTTCTGCGCTCGATTACACCGTGGAACGCTTGCACCGGGTCTCCATCGGGGGGCTCAGGTTGGAGATGTTCGGCGTCAAAGCTGGGGAAGCCGTTGAAATTGAGGAAACGCTTCTTCGTCAATTGGTCTTTGACCAGTGAGCAGACAAAAGACCTTGAAGCACCGAGCCTCAGCCATGGCTGGAGATGCACCATGCCCGGCGACATGTCTTGGATGAAAGCCCGCTTTGATGAACTCAACGAGCAGTCGCTGTTGTGGGAGCCACCAACCCTTGAGGGCCCCAATGTGCCTCGCTGTCAAATGAATGGCAAGCCCACCATCATGCTCTCTGCGAACAATTACCTCAATTTGACCACGCATCCAAAAGTGGTCGGGGCCATGCAGGACGCGACCGAGAAGTACGGAGCTGGTAGCGGGTCAGTGCGTGCCATTGCTGGAACGATGGATATCCACCTCGAAGCCGAGAAAAAGGTGGCAGAATTCAAAGGCGTTGAGGCTTCGTTGATTTACTCCGCCGGATACACGGTGAATGTCGGCCTCATTCCGTCCCTGGTTTCAGGGCCCCAAGATGTAATCATCTCCGACGAGTTGAACCATGGCTCAATCATTGACGGCGTTCGCTTGACCAAGGCCTCCAGGGCGGTCTATGCCCACAACGACATGGGGGAATTGGAAGCCGTCCTCAAAGCCAACGAGGCTGCTGAACGGAAATTGATCATCACCGACGGGGTCTTTTCCATGGATGGCGACATTGCACCGCTCGATGAGGTCACGGCGTTGGCGGAAGAATACGGGGCGATGGTCTACGTTGACGATTGTCACGGCGAAGGGGTTCTTGGCGAAGGCGGCGCTGGCATTGTTGACCACTTCAAACTTCAAGGAAAAGTTGACTTCGAAACGGGGTCGTTTTCCAAGGCACTCGGCGTACAGGGGGGCATTTTGGCTGGAACCGAGATGACCCGAACCCACGCTCTGAACCACTCAAGGTCCTGGCTCCTCTCCGGATCCCAGCCACCGGGTGTGGCGGCTGCACAAAAAGCCGCGATTGAAGTGCTGATGGATGAACCCGAACACCATGCGCGTCTGTGGGAGAACACGAACTACTTCCGCAAAGAACTCCAATCGATGGGCTTTGATACCGGCGATTCTGAAACCCCCATCATCCCCGTTATGTGCGGAGAATCCTCCACTGCAAAAGCCATGACTCAGGCGCTCGGTGAAGAGGGCGTGATGGCTGGAGCCATCGTGTTCCCGATGGTGGCGAGGGACAAAGCCCGAATTCGAACCCAAATGTCGGCTGGCCTCTCTCGACAAGACCTCGACGATGTCCTGGCGTGTTTCGAAAAGGTCGGACCCCAAATCGGTGTGATTTGAGTTCATTCTGACTCGAAAGCGTCAACGACTTCGAGCAATTCGGTGTCTTCACCAACCATCTCTTCAGCCTCAACGTTCTCTTCAGCCTTGACTTCCATGCCGATGAACGGGTCGGTGCCATCTTCGATCATGCACAACAACCGCCAACGCGGTGCCCACGAGAGATGAACATACACTGGCCCAGGCAACAAAAGCAAAGCCCAGACCACCGTGACCAGCCACGAAGGCATGGCCATCATGCCCACGCGGTCAACGCTGAGCAAAGCCAATCCAAGGAAAGGCATGGGGTAGAGAATTTGACGTGGTGGTGCAACAGGATGGCGTTTTGAGATTGAGATCATCACCAAGGAGACAAAGCCGCTCAGTGCGCACGCCACCAAAAGCAGCGACGTGTGGTAAATCCATTGAACGCCCCACACCTCGTTATTCTGGTCTCCAAAAGCGTAGGGCAAAAGGAGTGCTAGGGCGACGAGAAGCCCGTAGAAACCTCCAATGTTGGCGGGATGGCTCAACCACAACGGGAGGCGCGCAAAGCGACGTGAGAGCGACGTACCAAGCAAAGTCTCTTGCTCTGCAGGAGCCAACGCCTCTACTTTTGTCATCCAAGTTTCATTGGTTGGCACAGAGCACGGTCAATGGAATCGGTTTTGAAGGTAGGGGTAAGAATTCGGCAAAAGAATCAATCTTTTCCCCTAAAAAACGAAACCAAGGGGCTTTCTACTTCCACTTCTGCTTCTTCTTCCAACCATGAACGCTCCAAAAGGCCAGTTTCCTGGTTCTCACGTTCCCTTGCATCTTCGATGGGGTCGGGCACATCATTGACGGCGTCTCGCAAAGCAATCGCTTGGTTGATGAGCGCCAAATGCCTTGTCAGCGTCGGTCCTTTTTCGCTCTTGGAAACGAAATGACCGAGGATGGGGTAGTCGTCGGTGTCTTGAACCAAATTATGACCACCCAACAGGTCTTCAGGGACGGTTCGAACACGGTGCTCGCCTGGCTCAATCCATGAACCGTTGGACATGCGGACCAAGACTTTCGCGTCCCCCATGGGTTCACTGTTCATGAATGGATGATTCAAATTGACCGCAAGCGGAGTGGTCGCATGGGCATTGAACCGCATAATGACCACGGTCGCGTTAAGCCCGAGGGTGAGGATGGCGCATCCAGCAGCCAAGGCTGTGGACAAAGCAAATTGACGTAGCAAAAGAAACAGGACGGTTGCGACGATCATGCTTCCTGCCAAAGCCACGTTGCGTCCTTTGACCAACGGTTGCGCCACAGGTGTGTCGATGAAGGGGCGCATGTCGGGGGGTAAGCGCCCCGTATCGTCCTCCATGGGTTTGAACGCCCGGTCCCCAACTTTGAACCTCACGCACGAGGGAGTTGATGGTGCTCGGCCCGAAGTGTCCATTCACCTGCGTCTTCAGCGTAGCTTTGAATCACGGTAAAGTGAGTTGCAATGTCAAGGCCCCAGGCCGTGGTCCAACCGTCGAGTTTCGGTTTCAGTTTGGCCCATTGCTTCTCCACTCCACCTCTGTTTTTGCGTTGGTGGTGAAGCAAGAGAGCCGCCGTTTGAATCAGTCCCTGAATCAATAAAATCTCATTTGAAGCTGCTGAACGGCGTTTCAAATCGTTCCACAGGTCTTCCCATGATTCGTGTGCGTGCCAAAATTTCCCTTCATCAAACAGGGCGCACCCTTCTTCCAGAGCCGCTTCTTCATCGGCTGACAACGGTTGGGCGCTGGGAGGCATGCAGCGACCAAGACCCCGACGAACTTGAACTTCATTGTTTGACCCATAGTCCGTGAAATCAGAGGGTTTCGGCCGCCCAGCAAAGGCGCCCAAAACGAAGGCAGGGCACACTGTGGGCCGCACCCTTCAAGAGGGGGTTTGCCAAAGGTGCCTTCGTAGGGTGCGTCAGCATGGTTGCGATTGAACACGGTGATTTGATTGAACAGCGGCGCGGAGGCGTCGATGTTCTCCGAATTCTCGTAAGAAATCTCGCCGTTCACGAGCAGTCGGGTGCGGTCATGATTCGATCGTCCACGTCGTCGCATGAACGTCAAGGTTGGCTCTTGTTTCGTTTGGGTCAGCCCGTGATGGCTTTCCACCGGGGGCAAGGTGAACAGACGGGTCTTGAGGCCCTGCTGAGCATTGAGCAGGATGCCCTTGAGGTGGAGAATGAATTGCTTTTGTTTGAGCTGACCATGAACGCCCTCCGTTCCGTGATGAATGAAAACCCCACAAGCATCCTCCATTTGGAACACCATGAAGAAAAAGGCGATTCTGATTCTTGGTGGTCAAGTGTACGTCTGCCATCCTCATCTTGGCGCAGGGCAGCAAGATTGGAGGACATTGAAGCCCTTGCATTGTCAAGCGAACACCGACAACGCTCTTTTCATCAAGGCTCCGGGGCTGCACCAGCGATTGAACCAGGGCGCATCTACCTCCTTGATTCTCCAGACCCACACCCCATGATTCAACTCGGAGTTGAACTGGCTGAGCGAGGTATGCCACTGCTCGGTTTGTTTGGTCTTCCTCACGCTGAGACCGAATCCACTCGTCGATTACCGCTCCCCCAGTCCTATGCCTTGCTTTCCCCCCACGGATCGTACGATGTTCTCGCCGACCGTGCCGCCATGAACGCCGTGGTCAATGCCTTTCAATGGGGTAACGAACGGTCCGTCATTGTGCTCGATGGATTGGACCGTTTGGGCAATGCGTTTGGTGATGGAGGCATGCTCGACGTGTTCCGATCAATTTGCGATGGTGTGCGATTCAATGACCACGTCGCCCTGGTCACGACGGATCTCGCCATGTTTGAAACGTCCGTTCAGCACAGTCTTCTCGCCGAGGTCACCCTCCTGCGGTCATCGGTGATCGAGGCTTGGAACGATGACCCCGATGCCCTTTGGGACCAACCCTTGCTCCTCGCACCCGATGAGGAGGAGGAACAGTGGCTTGACGCCCAAATACGTCACCAAGGGGCGAAAGTTGGTGGCCCACCCGCTCCTGATCCCGTTGTTCTGGAGGGAGGTTCCTACGAACCGGACGATGAGGAACGGGCCCAGGCGACTCAAGCCCTGGCCGATGTTGTTCAGTCTTGGCCGGATGAAGGTTCAGCCGCTCCTCAAGGAGGACAATCACCTGTTGCTGAACCGCTTGAAGTGGGGTCGACTGCTTGGCGACCAGCGCACGAGCAGGCGCCCATCGAAGGCCGTTTCGTGAGTGATTCTCCTCGGGCTGTGGACGAAACCGTGGCTGAAAGCTCTGGACGAGAGGCAATTCGCCCCGCTTCAAGGAACCATGTCTCGGAGGAGATGAGTCCTCCTAAAATCCGCTCACCTCAACGTCTTCCAAAGCGGAAATCCGCCCCTGCTTTACCTTCCATCAAACATGGACTGACGCCGTCCCGCAGTTCGGCTGTGGCGGGAAGTGCCCCGCCTTTGCCGGATTGGCCCGAGAAACCCAAACCCGTCAAGGCTTATCGAAAAGAGAACATGGATGTGTTTTCTGAGAAACAAGAACGAGCCCTTGAACGGCATGCAAGCATCAAGCGACCGATGCAAACCAACGCCATCAAAGACAGCGTGTCCAGTTCACCCGACCTCGAGAGCCTAGCCCTTCCGCCGTCCGAGGTGTCAAAGACGGTTCGCCTTCCATCCGGTGAATCAACCAAACCCTTGTCGAACAGCTTACGGCTGGTTGAAACCGAAGCAAAACCCTCTCGTGAACTCTCCAGCAAAGACCAAGCCAAGGTGGACATGGACGAGGTGTACCGTCGCTGGTCCACCTTTGAAGAACCCGATGGAATGGATGCCACTGCGCTTTACGACGAGTACGGTGAAGCGCTTGAGCGGTACAAAGGTGGGGACGAATGACGTCTCCACCCACCAAACTCCGGCTCGAATTGGAGGAGGCAAAGCGCCATTTGCGAACGGCCATTGAGACTGAATCGTCATCCGCAGAGGAGCCAGCAACTCCACCGCCGCTCCAACCCGAGCGTCAAGCCCTCTCCAAACTCAACACCCTTTTGGGCAAGTCATCGGTGCCTCAGCGCCCCTTGTCCTTGTTCCAAAACCTCGGTGTGCCTCAACGACCCACGTACGACGTCATCGCCCATCGGATTCTCGGTCCGGATGTGGGGACGCCAACCTCGTTTCTCGACACCGAAGACAATTACTCAACACATGTAGCCAAGCGCCTGGCTCAACTCCGACAACGATTGGAGACCAAACCGCTCCCGGACGAGCCAACCTCCGATGACGGGTTTGTTGGTGTGGAACTCGACGGGACTCCAGTTTGGGCCCAAGTACTGAATGAGCAACGAGGACGGTTTTCATCGACATTGGATGAAGAATTGGCGCCTCTCTCCTCCGACCATGTTCATCATCCTGCCCGCATCATCAACAACACCGCTGAGTGGCCAAAGCGCATGAATTGGTCTTCGTCATTGACGTTCAAACAGTGGTTCGTGGCTGAAGAAAACCTCGAAGCAACCCAGTTTTGTGAACACGTTATTGACCTTCCAGGGCGTGGTCTCAATCCTCTGTTTTTGCTCGCAGAACCCCAGTCCGGATGTTCCCATTTGCTCCACGCCACCGGACAGGCACTGATTCGGCGAGGCGAGGGTCATGTCGTCCACCTTACCGCTGCGGATGCGGCTTCTGTGGATGGGTTGGAGGCTGAATGGCAAGATGCTTTGGCTGGAGCCATGGCGTTGTTGATCGACGATGTCCACGAGTTTGCTCAGAACCCTGATTGGAACCATCAACTCGGCATCCTGGTTGACCACGCTCTCAACCTCGGGCTACAAGTCGTGGTCGGAAGCAGGTTGGCCGTAGAGGACTTTGCATCATCCAGGCTGAAAGATGTTCTTCGTGATTCAACCGTGGCCCTACTTGCCGCGCCTGAAGCGCCCAGTTTGATGGCCTATGCTCGTTGGCGATGCACCCAGAAAAATCTCTTGGTCTCCGACCGCCATTTGGCTCAAATGAGTCGAATCCCTCCATTGGGTTGGCGAGCGATAGAGGGTCGGTTGGAGCGCCTCGCCATGGCCTTTGAACGAGGGGCTGTTTTGCTTGACCACGATGACCTAACCGATGTCCTTGGTGGGGACGTAACACCCAGCCTTCAACACGAGCATCAACGGGTTGACGACCTTGCTCAGCAGCTCGTAGGAGACGCTTTGGATACAGTGTATTCTTCGATGGATGTAGGTGGTATCGACCTTCACAGTCCACTAGAAGCATGGGGAGAAGATGAGTATGCACCACCGGAATGGGACGCTGATGGTTTGGGTGAGCAGAGTGTGGCCCTCGAGCAGCGTCTTCGAGATTCGGTCGACCCCGTTGAGCCAAGTAAACCATCGGTTTTGGACGTTCATGAACGTGAGCGCTACATCGTGAAGGCAGATGAACCACTCAAGCGAGGTGACCTTGGACGCACCGTGGACATGTTGATCGACCTTGAGGAATCCATTGACGAGCGGATGAACGCATCCACCGCTGAAAGCGTTTCATCTTCGCTTGAACTTCAACACCTCGAAGAGCAAATGGTGGTGCTGGCGCAACGTGCTGTCGAGGCGGACATCGATGAATTGATCACCATCGCAGATGAGCTTCGCACGCTGGAGGAACGGCTTGTCGAGCTCGACCCGGAACGAGAACCTCTCCCGGTTTTTGAAGACGAACCGGTTCGCAACCGCCGAACGCCGGTTCGAAGGAAAAACCCGGCCAAGGAATCAAACCACGACGGGCTTGATACCTACGAACCCGATGGTGAATGGGACATTGACGGCACTGGAATCGAAGCGGATGACCTGCTTGAGGATGAACCGGAGAAAGTCAACATCCGTTTGTCCCGAATTCACCCCCGCACCGTGTTGGTGGGTGAGGAAGAATGAGGGCGCCTTGGTGGATGGATGGAGTCCACTTCTCATGCCAAGCGAACTGTGGAAAGTGTTGCGACCAACCCGGTGGCATCGTTTACCTCTCGCCTGACGATGCGCAAAGGCTCGCCGACCATGCCCAACTCCCCGTAGAGGATTGGTTGGAACGTGATACTCGACAAACTTACGATGGGCGTTTTGTCTTGAAAAGTCGAGAAGAAGATGGAATTTGCATTCATCTTAACGACCAAAAGCAGTGTAATATTTACGAAATACGACCACAACAATGCAAGGCTTTTCCCTGGTGGGGTGAAAATTTAGCGACGGCATCTGAATGGAAAAAGGTGAAATCGAGCTGCCCGGGCATTGACGCTGAAGATGCAATTCTGGTTGACGGGCAGACCATTCGCCTCAACATTTTCTCGGACCGAACATCAACAAAGGGGTTCAGAACTTGGCCTCCGTCAAAAAGTCGTTGGAAAAGATAGACTGCTAAGGTGTTGCTAGAAACACCGAATTTTTCCAACGGTGCCATCCGAGAGCCGCATTTATACCGACCATGGGTCTCGGCGGTTGCGGGGGAAGACAGATGACGCAAGATGAGCCATTGTTCACCGTCCACGCCTCCCACCTCAACACCGGCTTGAGAGGCGTCCCGGTAGGGACATGCCGAACCTCCTTTGTCACGCCCACAGAAGGCGTTCATTACTGTGGCTATCCCATCGCTGAACTGGCCCAGTTCCCTCCCGAAGACATCGTCTACCTCTTGTTCAACAAGGAACTGCCCACGCCACAACAGTCTGAAGCGTTCAAGGCCGACCTTCGTTCCCGAGGACGGGTGCCAGAAAGCCTTGCTGCCGTGTTCCACACGTTGCCAACCGACGGACATCCCATGGATTGGTTGAGCGTCGGTATCCATACCTTGGGCATGCTGAACACCACGGGTGACTGGAAAGAAGATGCACTCAACCTCATCGCTTGCATGCCTCGCATGATGGGTTTGCTCTTCCGCATTCGAGAAGGCCGTGGAGAGGGTATCCCCGAGGATGACCTCAATGCCAGCATGGTTCAGCGCTTCGTTCGGACCCTTGACATCGATGGCGTCGATGACGGTCTCATGGAAAAAATACTCTCCACCTACCTCGTCTTGCACATGGACCATGGTGGAGGCAACCTTTCCACGTTCACAGGGAAGGCCATTGCTTCTGGTCACGCCACCGTTTACTCCTCGATGGCCGGTGCCATGAATGCGCTTTCAGGACCGCTGCACGGTCGTGCCAACCAATCATGTCTGGAATTTGTGTTGCGCATTGGAACCAGCGACCCCGGCGAAGTGGAAACATTCGTTCGCAATGAACTCGCTGCTAAGCGTCCAGTGTTTGGTTTCGGCCACGCTGTTCTTCGGGCCGAGGACCCAAGAGCCACCGTTCAATTTGCTCTCGGAGAGAAATTGTGCCCCGACGATGAGAACTTCAAAATCATCCGCACCCTTCGAGAAGTCGCCCCCCGTGTGCTGGCTGAAAACGAGAAAATCTCGAACCCGAACGCAAACGTGGACATCGCCAGTGGAGCGCTTCTGCACCACGTCGGTTTCAAAGATCCAACCTACTACACCACCTTCTTTGGGTGGGCTCGAGTCGCTGGGATCGGTGCTCAAATTTTGGATGAACGCACCATCTTGCGCGGTGGAAAAGGCGCCCCGATCTATCGACCAAAGTACATCGCCGAAGAGCAGAATCTCCGTCACATCGAGTGAGGGTTCAACACCGGTCTGGGCGTTTTACCCGACCCGCGATGACCAATCATTTTCGGGGCCGAGGCCGGAGGTGTTGCGTTTTGGAAGCGCGCCAACATGGTTTCAACGTCATCCTCCCATTTCCATCGTTGGGACCACTCTCCGATAAGTGCTCGCCGTCGAGATGCATCACATTCAGACCAACGTGGAACGTGTTTCTCCAGTTCTTTGACCACTGCACGGTGGTCCTCTTGGGTTGCCTGTTGCAAGGTCGCCCATTCGCTTTCCAGCAATGGACGCAGAGCAGGTTGTCGCCATCTCGCGTGGCCTGAGGGTAGCCAGGTAAGTTCTGGGTCTGCATAATCGGTCAGTGCCGACATCCCCGCCCGTAGAAGCTGGTGTTCAATGTCAGGTTTGGTTGGCCACACATAGGTCGGCATACCCTTTCTTGCCTTGGTCAGACGGTCCAAAGCAGCCCCTGTTAAACCAACGTGCCGGCCCAAAGGAAGGTGCCTGGTTGGATTTTGAAAATATTCGATAGCGCAAGGGAGCATGGCACTTCCTTGAGCGCGATGTTGATTGACCAACCGACGAAAGGATGTCGTGAGGTATTTTGGAAAGACTTGCATTCGTTGCGTGGTCCGATTGCCATAGGGTGGAATGTACGG
>CEVS01090246.1_pt1 | contig 11236 bp, 11 predicted proteins | sample 361571 | NCBI WGS metagenome assembly CEVS01 (sample SAMEA2623850, study PRJEB7988) | marine metagenome | isolation source: saline water (ENVO:00002010), including | reverse complement strand
GAAAGCCCAAATGGATGGCCAAGAGTTATGGACTAGAACCTACAGCGTTAGCGATGACATACACTTCCGAAATAGACACATGGATGAAATACGAGCAAATTCTCGGGCAGAATCCAGAGAAACGTGTAGAAAATTAAAACCGATTAAAAGAATAATACTTGCGATGATATTGATCGCATCTAGGTTAAAGTTTTAGATATAGTATAATTAAATGCCTTCGGTTAAAGAAGAGCCAGAATGTTGCGACATCTGTTGCGAAAAACTAAATAAAACAATTCACAAAAAGGTAAAATGCCCTTATTGTGACTTGGTTTCTTGTAGGACGTGTTCCCAAACATATTTACTGACTTTGGTTGATGATCCACATTGCATGAACTGTAAAAAATTATGGAATAGAGAATTTATCGATTCTTTTTGTACTCGTAAATTCCGACACAACGATCTGAAAAAACACAGAGAATCTACATTATTCGAACGTCAGAAATTACTGATGCCACAAACGCAACCCATGGTTGAGCGTATAATTCAAATGAGAACTATGAGGAGAAAAATACGCCAAATTAAGGAAAGAATAATGGATATACAAAGATCAGTGGGTATGTCAATACATACTCGTATTCAACCGGATGATGATATAATGACAAATCCAGAAATGCAGTCCTTGGTTCCGCAATTACACGATTTACAAGATAGACTTTATGAATTAAGAAATCAAGGTTTATCTCCCTCGGATGACGAAGACTCGGGTAGAAAATTTGTTCGTAAATGTCCAAGCGGCGAATGTAAAGGTTTTTTAGATGAGGAATGGTATTGTGGTATTTGTACAAAACGATTCTGTGAAAAATGTAATGCCGAAATAATCGAAGGTCACGAATGTAATCCGGATGATGTAAAAACCATGAAATTAATAGCAAAGGATACTAAACCTTGTCCCGCGTGTGGGGAAATGATCCAAAAGCTAAGTGGGTGTTCGCAGATGTGGTGTCCAAAATGTAAAACTGCGTATAACTGGGAAACGGGAAATGTAGAAATGGGAAGAATTCACAATCCTCACTTTTTAGAATTTAGAATAAATAACAATAGAGATAATCAGGATATACCGTGTGGTGGGTGTCCGAGTTTTAGGGAGATATGGGAAAGGGAAGTAGAAACGGATCTGGGATATTTTGCCTCGTTTGGTCATGATCAAAATAATGAAAGATGGAATCAATCCATTGTTAAGTTCCATATTTCATTTCGTAACGACATATTCAAAATGGCAGAACTGAGTAATTTATTGGAACATTTTGAGAGAAGAGTCACATGGCTAAATGCCGAAGATTTAGATGAAGATAGAGAGTTTTTTTATAGTAGAATCTCATACATGTTAGGGGAATTATCGGAGGAGAATTTCAAAAAAATGCTACAACAAACAGATAAGAGTATATGTAAGGATAAAGACACTATAAATATATTCAGAATGTTCATAGATACCGCTGGTGATTTGCTAAGACAATACGTTGTAGATCCTACACAAAAATTATACGTAGTTAAAACGCTAGAAGAATTGAGGACATATACGAATGAAGTTATCAAAAGGATACATAAACGTTACAATCACGTAACACCACATTTTATACCGGAATTGGGGAAAGAAGAACCTGTATTCCGGCGTTTGTAATAGTCGGTATTAAAGATTTAATAATATTGTTTTATAATAGGTATGATTCATACAGGTCATATATCCATAACAGGAAAATCCATCATGAAGTTACCACGACAAAGGGGACGACGTACATCAAAAATCATAACACGGGCATTCACAATGACCGACGAGGAAAGTTGGGACGAGGATGAACAGCGACGAATAAACGAAAACAAGAATTGGAAAGCCTCGGATGGTCCGCTTGCGGCATGGGACATCGATAAAGAACGAGACGCTGTCATGTATAGAAAAGAGAGTCTCGAAGCGATGTTACGCTTGGATTATGTGCCACCAGAGGAAATCACTCTTCTCGAAGAAGAAGCAGATCGTCTCGAAGAAGAAGCCGATCGTCTCGAAGAAGAGATTATAACTTCATTGTCTCACATTCCCGTTACCAAACTGACATATAAAGAAGACAACCAGGAATAGGCGGCGTTCTGTTATATAATAATCTTGAATAATATTAGACATGATTGCGTGGATTATACTCGCAGTTGTCAATGTGTTAATATTATTCAGCACCAGGGAACCAGAAAATTTGAGAATCGTTAAGGAGAAATATGAAAAACTCCGACAACACTTGATAGAAACAAAAAATAAGAAATTTGAAATGCTCACAACGAGAGTCCCCCTCACCGGAATGACTAAAACGTCCGGTGCTATAGGGTATAATGTGAGTAAGGGTTCGGATATAGGTATTTGTATAGACGGTGATTCAAATGAAATATTCCATGTATTAATTCATGAGTTAGCCCATAGCACGGTTAAAGAGTATAAACATTCAGAACAATTCTGGGAAAATTTTGTGGAATTACGGGCTATATGCGAGAAATTAGGAATATATAAGAGAATCACAAAGAAAACGGAATTCTGTGGGAAACACGTCCAGGATAAATAATCTCAGTATCTTGTAACATGGCAACGCCTTTTAGTGTCACATTACAAGCCGTCCTTTTGTGGGCATTTGTAATCATGCTTACACAACTTCCATCCCTCAAGCTTCCGGCCAGATTTGAAAACTTTAACGGGCGCGTGTGGTTGGTCGGTTTTATCATTCCTAATCTACTTCGTTATATAGTGGCGAGTGCGCCGCGTCTTGCTGTCAATAAGAGTTTTGTCTTTATGGCGTCTCTCGTATCTGTCGGATTGGTTTATCTGATCACTAAGATAGGTTGGCCCATAAAAAGGAAAGACGTTGAAAGCTACGGAAAGGACAAAAATAGCACAATGAAAACAATTGTGTTATTCTCGATGACTTTTATCATGAGTGCTCTGGCGATCCAAAAATTGTTTGGTCTCAGATTATATACTGAAATGGGCTGGGAATCGCCCGTCGGTAATGCTCAAGTTGTTAGCGTTAGTGTTTAATGACATACGTCTTAATCACCCAGAAAACGATAGCCGCCACAAGACCAGTGGAAGCTAAGCCAACGGCACTTCTAGAACCATTTTCCGATAAAAACTTGGGAACAGAGCTCACAAGTTTTTCTTGGACCGGCTTGCTCACAGCAACCGCGGCACAAACACCCGCAACAAGGGCAAACATTTGATCGTCCGTCATACCAAACGGATTCTTATTCGATGATTTCTTGGTCTTCTTCTCACGGGCCTCTTCAGTTTCCTGAGCAAATCCGGCATCGGTCTGGGGGGCAGACATAGAAGGTAAGACACCCTGGGAACGGCCTTCCGCCGTCGGAGCCGGGGGAGCCATAAAATTCGGGCCCGCACCGGGTTGGGGAGCCATGAGATCAGCAATAGGTGTCGAATCCATAGTAGTTTCTTGCTGTTGACTCACATTTTTTTCCATCAGATTTTCGTCTACAAATGACGTAGAAGGTTGTTCCAATTTGGGCTTTGTATCTATAGGAACCATACCATCGCCGGCATCTCCCAAGTTCATGGTTCTAATGTCAGTCATTTAAATTATGGATACTTTTTTTTCGAAAACACATTACGCATTCGTGCTGAATAATTTACTTTTTCTTTTTTGTACCGTTTGTTCCTACTTTATTGATAGTGATACCCATCTTTTTTGATGCCTTGCGTGCATCATCTTCCTTCTCCTGAAGATATCGTGGATTGTACATCTTTTTACTAATCTGCCATAACTGATTACTTCCAACTTTAAATCCGGTTCTAATTCTCGCTTTATACCAAAATACACAGTCTGTTATTTTGTTAGATTTAACGGTGTTATCAAGTACAAGACATTCATAGTTTTCTGTACATGCGTCCATCACCTTACAAAACATATCGAAAGAAGGAAAAATTCCAAAAAATGATTTATAGAGCTTTTCTCGGTTTTGTATGATGTTCTCACGAAGAATAAAAACGTAATCCACATTGGCGCGCAATGCAGGTGGCAAATCCATCACATACTGCATCGTCAGCATGAAAAAGATTTTCCAGTGTCTTCCGTTCATAAAGCACTGTCTAATACACGTGTCCTTAAGGAACTTACTGTCATACATACAATCGTCCAAAAGCATAAAAGCTCCGCAATTTGTTTTACCCGCACCTATCAACTTTCTCTGTCTATTCATGACCCTTTCTATAGCTTCCCTGTCATAATCCCCGTAAATGAATAACGGAGGGACGAACTGCTGATAGAAATGATTCCCTTCCTCTGTGCCAGATAAGACAATACCCGCTGGAATATGCTTTTTGTGAAACATTACATCCTTGACCAGCGTAGATTTACCCGTGTTACGTTTTCCGATAAAAACACAGACCCGGTCGTCACTTATAGTGGCTGGGTTGAACTTCCTTAGTTGAAGGTTCATTCTGATATAAAAGGCGTCTTTTAATTTGGATAATTTTACTCACATAAAGTAAGATGGCCGGTCGACTTAATTTAGCGGTCACTGGTATCCAGGACCGATGGCTCACAGAAGAACCACAGTTCTCCTATTTTCTTACATCGTATAATCGCCATAGTCGATTTGCTCTGGAACAAATCGAATCTCCGTTTGACGGAACTTTGGATTTTGATAACATAATAGAATGCAGAATTCCCCAAAACAAGGGAGATCTCATTCGAAATTTCACTTTGAAGATCAATTTAACGGACCCAACCCCTGATGCGAGTGGGAACAGTCATCAGTATGTTCCGTCCGTTTGTACTCGTTTGATAGAATATGCGGATCTCTTGATCGGTGGCCAAACTATAGAGCGCATTACGGGTGAATATATTTACATGCACCAGCAACTAAACAATACGGATGATGACGTGGCACAGTCATTGTATTTTCTAAATGGACACGGAAATCTGCTAGGTTATACAACAGATTACACATACTTTTTAGATTTGCCATTCTATTTTTATCGTCATCCGAGTTTGAGTATTCCTATATGTGCTCTCACGAAACAACAAGTAGAAGTCAGAATAAAACTTCGACCATTGAACAAGATTGTCCGAGATACGCACACAAATTCGGTTCCGGCAAATCCGGTAGCCAAAATTAAACGAATTTCATTAGATACAGAGTTTGTATTCGTTTCTGAGATTGAAAGAGATTACTTCAAGTCCCGACCGCTGGATTATTGTATAACTCAGGTACAATTATCCAAATTCCACATGGACGGAGCACAGAAAACAAAATCGGTCATGTTAAATTTCAAAAATCCAGTAAAGGAATTACTTTACTTTTCAAGGTTAGAAGAATATGACGACGCAAACAAACACCTAGCCATGGAAGTCATTGAAAACATCGAGCTTCGGTTCAATAATAATCCAGTCATAAACGCTGACGAAAAATTTTCGACATATGAACAACCATTATTACATTATGTAAATTCTCCTACGGTATTGGGTGTTACAAATGTAAATATAACGCCCCATTTTGGAGTGTATTCATTCAGTGATGACCCGGGTGTTTTTTATCCCACCGGACAAGTTAATATGAGCAGAATTTCACACAAATTATTAACAGTCACGCTCGCGCGCGAAGGGGGAGCTGAAGCCAGGCGATGGGTTCAGGTATATGCGGTGAATTATAATATCTTGCGCATAGATGGAGGTTTAGCGGGTTTAAAATTTTAGCTCTCTATAGTAATAGTAATGGCCGGTAGAGTTCAACTTGAAACAACTGGGCCACAGGACAAGTTTTTTACTATAGATCCACACTACAGCTACTTTCGGGAACATTTTGTAAAACATTCTAATTACTCGAAGAGTTTTATACAAATGGAAGTACCGGGAGTGCATGACTTTGGATCTTTAGTCAGATACAGAATTTCACCAGATCAGGGTGATCTCATAAAAACGATAAGTTTGGATGTTGAATTGAATCCTATTTCAAACGCGGCAGCTACTGGAATGGGGTGGGTCGAATCTATAGGTCATGCTATGATTGAATATGTGGATATCATTATTGGCGGAAGTACAATTCAGAGAATACCGTCCGATTATCTTCAGATATATTCCGAACAAAATTACACACAAACAAACCAAACCGGATTAAAACAGCTCATTGGTAAATTTCCGAACCGTACATCTTCTCTCCGTGTAAATACCCCAACCATATTAAGTCATTTGGGTGTCGCGAGCAGTATTTATAAACTTTTCGTTGATATTCCATTTTATTTCTATAGAAATCCAGAATTGGCCATACCTCTGTGTGCCATTGACCGCCAAGAGGTAGAAATAGAAATAAAATTAAGGTCGGCGGAAGAGTGTATTGTCAATAACCAAAAAGTGACGGTGAGTGGCGTACCCTCATGGGCATCAAATGCCGGTAAAGGTTACGGGTATGGTGTGAATACATACTTACAAAATGGAAATGATATAGATGGCGAAGCAACTGGGGACGGATCCGGTTTTGTCGTTGCTATCACGCCGGATGGTAAATATGCGGTAGTTGGTGCTCCGGATAATGATCCGGACAATGCGAGAACAGACGCCGGTCATGTGAGGGTGTATTCCATAGATGGAGCGACCTCACAAAAAGGACCGGACATAGATGGTTCAGCTGCGAATGACTTTTTTGGACAAGCGGCGGCTATATCGGCCGATGGTAATAGGGTCGTGGTGGGTGCTCCCAATCACGATTACACACCGAGTATTACGAATACGGGTCGCGTGAGAGTGTATGATTATAATTCGGGAACAAATGCTTGGGATCTTAACACTACGTTAGACCCCCCGGTACCGGATACTGTCGCAAATACAAACTTTGGGAGTGTTGTGTCCATATCACACGACGGGACTGTAATTGGAATAGGGGCTCGTGGATTAAATAACTCACAGGGTAAATACTACGCATACAGAGTTTCGAGAAATAACACCAATACCGTAGGAATACAACCCGAAGGTAGCGAAGTTGGTAATGCTTTAGGTGACGCATTGGGTTATAGTGTTACAGTCAGTGGAGACGGAAAGATAATCGTATCAGGTGCAAACAACCCGGACGGAACAAGCTATGTCAAGGCGATAAAAAATACATCCGGTTCAACGTGGGTAACGACCGATGCCGGTTCAAATTACATAGCCGCGAGCGAAAACTCGGGTGATGAATTCGGATTTTCGACGAGTCTCTCCTATGATGGTCACGTTTTAGCGGTTGGTGGTCCCAAAAATGATGGTACGCAGACAGACGCCGGTCATGTTCGTGTATTTATATGGGATGGAGCCGATAATTGGTATCAGATGGGTACAGATATAGACGGTGAATCCGGATTCGATCAGTCTGGTATATCTGTGAGTATATCCGGAGACGGAAAACGATTAGCGATAGGCGCAAATATGAACCCTTTGGGTGGTGCGAAGGGTCATGTGCGTGTGTATGAATGGAGTGGATCTACAAATTGGTCCAACGCACAGGCGAGTGCCTCATCCGGAAATTGGCACCAGAGGGGTGTTGATTTGGATGCCGAAGCGCTCGCTGACGAATTTGGCTGGTCCGTTTCTCTAACTAAGGATGGAAACCGATTAATTGTTGGTGCCAAATCAAACGATGGTACGGGTACAAGTGCGGGACATGCTCGTATATTCGACTTCTTTGAAAGAAGTTTTACTCAAAACCTCATAAAGAAGCTTTCAATTACCGCAGAAATGGTATTTTTAGATCCAGGGGAACGATTAAGAATACAAAACACCAACAGAGACATGGTTATTACACAGTTTCAGAAAAATACATTCGATATCCCGTACAGAGGCTCTCAGGAGAATGAATTTGAATTAAATTTTATCAACCCCGTAAAAGAGTTGTATTTTGTCATTCAGCGTGAAAATAACAAAACAATCGATGATTTCGTAGCTCCATTTGATTACGATAATATATATCTATCGGTAAGTGATAGATTGTTATATTACGAGAATTTAGACAAGCTGGAACTTACTCTCGATGATGAACATACCATAACAGGAAAGGCTGGAAGTTTTATGTTTTTGAAAGCTATTCAATCTGCTATTCATCACTCCAAAACACCATTAATACGAAGATTCTATTCTCATAGTTTCAGTCTTGAACCAGAGAAGCCTTATCCTACCGGACAGAAGAATTTCAGTCTCGTCAGGAACCAGCGATTAAAAATCACGACGAATCCTTCAAATATAGACAGAAAATTACACGTTTATGCCCTAAGTTACAATGTTCTCAGAATAGTGGATGGAATTGCCCAAACTATTTTTGAAGACGGATATTAATGGAACAAGCCGCTATTGAAATTATCACGCCCGTTTTGGAACAGTCTGTTCTTTTGGCTGCAGACTACGCAAAGGCGTGTGGCCGTGATGTCATCTTATCGAAGGATTTTGAATACGCAATTAAATATTGTGCAATGAATACGGTTGGACAAAGAATCGGTTCTCAATTTCCGGAAATCTATGAAGATAACTCAGAAGATGAAGATTCGGAAGACGAAGATACCCTCGAAATCGTAGATGAAACAGAGGAGATTAACTTTGAACCGTATTCGGGAGACGACAAAACATTTACTGACGTAAATGAATCGTATGAACGATGGGAAAGCTGGGAACCCCAGACGCCGGTGGAAGAGATGATTAAAAACGCCATAGATAATAATGAGCACGTCGTCGATCGAAGGATGGACTACTTCGACTAAACTAAAGGAAATTGAACATGGTTCAAGTTCATCCGACGATTCAAGTGACGATGAAAGTGATACAAGTACAGATAGTAGTAGTGTCACTGGAAGTGATACAGAAACAATACAACTATCAAAGTTAAAAACAAAGAAAACCAAGAAATCCAGGACAAAGGGATACAACCAGGATAAGTACAAAAAATTTGTAACAGAAGAAGAGCTACTCCCAGAATAATTTCTCTATATACTTTAAATACAATGTCCGCCCTCGCCGATACCGTTGGTCTCGTTACCCAAGAATTGGAATCCCAAAGCTTAAACGCCGTTGTCGCTGGTTTCACGTTCGCCGCCGCCCTCTCGTGGATGGACCTCGTCCGTTTTGCCATTCAACAAATCGTCACTGTTAAGCGTAACGGTGGTCAGCACTTCGCTCTCACCGCGCTTTTCACCACTTTGTTGTCCGTGACGGTCTATTTGGTGATGTCTCGTCTCTCCAGCCGCGTGCGCAAGCCGCTCCAACCGGTCTATGCGGTTACTCAGTAAGCTTGGTCGGAAGTTTTATTGCAATTTTTGATCTAGTCTTAGAAGTGATTAATATAACTATCAATCCTAACAAAACAATACCAACGATAGAAAGATATTCTTTCCATCTATAAGGATTCTCCATTTCTGGAATGCTTATTGGTGGCGGTAAGTCAAATCGCGATAGAGGCGTCTGTTGTTTAGAAAGGTTTTCAAGTTTATCAGTAGAACACGTGATTTCAAATTTCATTACATGATCTTGATTTCTGAAATCGTATGGAATGAGTCTTCCATGGCTCATGTAGAAGAATTCAACCTTTATATCACGAATAGTCTTTTGAGAACCTCCCACAAACGAATGTGTAAGAGGATCATCAATTCCTTTATGAACAAGCGTGTCACCTGATAGAATCACTCTTCCCGTATAAAACGGTGTTGTTGTATATACCGTACGCGTAAAGTCATCTGAACCCGTACTCAATCTCACAATTAATGATGTTGGTCCGTTCAGGTTTATAGAACCACTTCTAATCAAATTGGGGGTTCCACTCGACGTGTAGTCGCGACTAGCAAATCCCAATAATTGGTGCGGAGTGGTGTTAGGTTCTGTATTACTCGTGTAACCATTTGTTCCTGTGTTAAATTCAAACGTAAAACTTTTGACAGCGGCGTTACCGACATTTACGTTAGAAAACGTAATTGTATTCGTATCAGTATCGTATGCGATAGTTTGTATAGCAGGGGCAACGGTGTCGTCCAGTTTTGTGGTAAGATCCGTGACAAGATCACCGACACTCGCATAATTTGTTTCATCTAATGTCACCGTATTACCACTTACCGAAAACGTTTTATTACGAGAATGAACAAGCAATTGACTATTAGGTATTTTAGCTGATATTAGAGATATCTTAGAGACGTCATAAATAGGGTTTTTCAATGAAATAACGTAACTTGACGGGTCTGGGTACAGTATGGGATCCCTTTCACTACTATCAATATCTAAGGTATGGACCTTCATTAAAATTAGGTGATATAATTTTAATGAGTGTTTAACTCTTGTTCTGGGATATATAAATACTTATTTATACAGTTTTTGAGCGATCGGGTTATTCTTAAGTTGTTCCTTCGCGACATCCAATCCAGTAGCACCAGAAGAGGCATACGGGTTAGGAGCATCCTTATAAGCGTTAAAGTTGTGATACGGAACTTGGTTGTATTGTTGCGTCCAGCCACCGCTCATAACGCCGTCGCGACCATCAATACGGCTCGTATCGGCACGAACACTGGTAACTAAGCCCGTCGCCTTCAAAGGAGCCTCACGGACATTCATTCTTCCAGCATTCGCGGGACGATTGGGGTTACCACGACGATCATCGGCACGGAATCCATACCGTTGAAGTTGTTCGGGTGTGTAACCGAAACCTCTCTTGTTTTCCAAAGCAAGGTTTGTCGCCGGGGCAACGTTATGACCATTGTGGAAATTACTAATACCCGGAGCCGGTTGGTTGTTATAGTAGAATTGTTGAGTATGTTCGTCGTTCTTGAGTCGGGTGATATCTTGAGGATTGGTTAAACCGCTAACCACGCGTTTAGCCGGGGCATAACCTAAACCGTCTGTTCGTAAGCCAGTCTCCGAACGATTGGTAGTTCGCATCGTGCGTTGATGAGACGGGCGAGTCCGGGCACCGGACATGCCTTGAGCATAGCCACCCGCATTCGGAAGGCGATCCGGAAGGAATGCCGTCTTTTCGGGCATATTGTGACCAACGGTCGGTGTGGCCGATCTGAGACCACCACTCACGTCGTGTCCTGGACCCGTAATACGACCCGGTAAGTGTGTAAGCTTGTGGGCACCAACGAGAGTCGGATTAACACGGAAAAGTTGTTGAAATCCACCCGTCGCCGGAGCATCCGGATTACCCAAACCAGGACCAATGAGTTGCTTCTCAATAGGTGCCAGGTTGTTCATCTTACCCTGATCGT
>CEVS01075774.1_pt1 | contig 11236 bp, 6 predicted proteins | sample 361571 | NCBI WGS metagenome assembly CEVS01 (sample SAMEA2623850, study PRJEB7988) | marine metagenome | isolation source: saline water (ENVO:00002010), including | reverse complement strand
GTACACATAGGTGCTAAAAAACGTTATGGATATATCAATGATAAAGTAAGACATCGGATCAAGCACGAGTTAAATATTATCAATCAGAAAGGTTTCGCTAACTACTTTTTAATCGTAAAGGATATCGTGACTCAGACTCGAGCTACAATAGGCAGAGGATCTGCCGCTGCATCTATAGTGAGCTACTGTCTTTTCATTACCCAGGTTGACCCAATTAGATATCGACTTCGCTTTGAGAGATTCATTCATATGGATAGAGAAGACATGCCAGATATTGATGTTGATTTTCCTTGGGATGAGAGAGAAGATATATTGGAATATGTTTTTAAAAAATATGGTAGAGAACGAACTGCTATGGTGGCAAATCAGGTTTTCATGAAACCTCGATCTGCAATTAGAGAGATAGGAAAGGTATATGGATTATCTAACGAGGATATAAAGGCAATTACTAAGCGTATTGGTTGGCATAATTCAAATAGGAACTTGCAATCCTGGGTAAAAAATGATCCTCGTTTTGAAAATGTGGAGATGGATGATGATATTGACAATATATTGGAAGAAAGTGAGAAGATCATGGGTGTGTTTCGTCATGTATCAGTCCACCCAGGTGGAGTGGTCATTGTACCTGATGACATTCGAAGATATGTTCCCGTATTGATGGCTCCAAAAGGTGTTCAGATAGTAGAGTGGGAAAAAGATCAGGTAGAAGATTCAGGTCTTTTGAAGATAGATCTATTAGGAAATCGCAGTCTGGCCGTGGTTAGAGATACAATACGTCATATCAATCTTAATGGTGAAGGTAGTTCATTGAAAAACAAGTATCTTGATTATCATCATATTCAACCTATCGGCGATTTGAAGACTGAACAACTAATGAGTTCAGGTAAGACAATGGGTGTCTTTTATATTGAAAGTCCTGCTACTAGGCAATTATTGAAAAAGGCTGGTGTAGTTGATTTTGAACACGTTGTGATCTATTCATCCATAATTCGTCCAGCCGCCAATCGATATACAAATTTGATGTTGGGAAGAATACATGGAGATCAGTGGAGCATACCTCATCCTGACCTAGAATTTTTGAGAGAGAGTTATGGTATAATGGTATATGAAGAGCAAGTTTCCATGGCTGTTATGACGATGGCTGGTCTAGGATATTCAGATGCAGAGAAACTTAGAAAGGCAATGAGCCGAAATTCTATGCAGCATCTCATTCCACTATGGAAGCAGAGGTTTATCAAAGGCGCACATAATAGAGGTTATTCATCTGAAATGATAGATGAGGTGTGGGATATGATCTCATCTTTTGTGGGTTACTCTTTTTGTAAACCACATTCCGCATCCTATGCCATGTTATCTTTTACTTGTGCATATCTTAAGGCTCATTTTCCTGCTGAATTTTTAGCGGCCGTTATATCAAATAGGGGTGGATATTATTCATCGTACGCATATATGAGTGAAGCGCGCAGGCTTGGAGTTAAAATATTGCCTCCAGATATCAATCGCAGTCATGATGAATGGACTGGAAGCGAGAAAGTAATTCAAATGGGATTCATGAGTATTAAAGGTTTAAAAAAGAGGGCGATTCGTTTGATTATAGATGAACGTAAGGTGGAATATTTTAATTCTCTAGATGATTTCCTATTACGCGTTGATCTTGACCTGGCTGATGCAATGACCTTGACCAATGCAGGTTGTTTTAATATTTTAGCATCAAGATACAATCACCATCAAATTGCTTATAGAGTAGCAGGCTTCTATCTTCAAGAAGGTTATAGAGAGCCACTTAATGCTATTTCTCTAAGTCATAAGTCTACAGAGAATGATAAATATAATTTGGAGTTAGAGGCATTTGGTTATCCCATTTCTATTCATCCATTGGAAAAATATAGATATATGCTTAGCAAGAGGATTAAGTATGCAAGGGAGATACCTCATCATATTGGTAGATCTATATATTTGATAGGTCTGTACATTACTCGAAAAGAGTCTAGGACACGTAAGTCTGAGCCTATGCAGTTCTTGACTTTGGAAGATGAGTCTGACATATATGAATGCGTCTTATTTCCAAATGAATTCAAAGAATTTAGTGATATGTTGAATTGGGAGACATTGTTCATAATAAGAGGTGCGATAGAAGAGTCCTTTGGAGTTTGTAGTGTTACAATTGAAAAAATGGGGAGTTTACAAAAATGGATAAGTCGTTTAGATCAAGAAAAGATCTCACTTTAATTTGAGGCTAATAGTTTATTTATGGATGAAAGTAGGTTTAGATAAAATACAATTTAGATTAGTATTCAAATACATCCATGGATCTATGATTTTGTTTTACACCACCATAGGGGAATCCAAGAGCATCTGTTCTGGAGTTTTTAAAGATATAATCTGCTCGCTCAATAATATCAGGATGCAGTTTAGCAATGTCCTTAGTCTCACCAGAATCGTCTTTTAAATTATATAATTCAATACTTGAATCAAGATCATACCTGACAGCTTTCCAATTTTCTATCCTAATAGATTGTCTAAAGCCCCCATCAGGAATAGTTTGAAACCATCCACTTAATTGAAATTCCCAATTCAAAAACTTATGTTTTTTTTGTTTTTTGGAAAGTAAAGTCGGCAAGAAAGAAATACCATCGGAATCATTAGATTTTTCAAACCCAATAATTTCTGAAAACGTTGGCATAATATCTTGAAAACTAGATATGTGATCAGAAACAGTACCAGATGCAATATTTTGATTCCAGTATGCTATAAGAGGTACTCTGATTCCGCCTTCATATAAATCTCTTTTTCCACCTTTAAATTTTCCATTGCTATCAAAAAATTCAAGTCCATGTCCATCTTTAGCATAATGAGGGCCATTATCACTGGTGAAAAGGATCAATGTATTATCTAATTGATCGATCTCTTTTAACTTTTCCAACAACCTCCCAACCTGCTTATCTAAAAGAGTAATCTTTGCAGCATGAACTCTCTCTATCTCCGGCCAACCCTTATCTGCATATAAGAGCGTATCCCTAATGGGACCTTCAAAACTATGGGGGGCTCTATAAGACATGAATAAAAAGAAGGGGGTGTCATCTTTTCTTTTATCAAGAAAATCAAAAGCAATATCTGTCCTCAAATGATCCTTACAATCATAGAGCTTATAATCATAAGGAATAAATCTTTCATCACCATTTACCCATAACCTGTTTGGTAAAAACTTTCTTCCTTCAAAGCGTGAGGACCATTGTTCCTGTACAGCAAGATCAAAGCCATGCCCTATGGCCCAAGTTTTCACATCGTTTGGGTTATCAAGATGCCATTTGCCAATGAATGCAGTTTGATAACCTTGACTTTTAAACATTTTACCAAGCGTAAACTCATCCTCGTCAAGAGTTGGACCTTCCCATTTATCGTTTCCATAAAATCCTGCATTCCCTCTAATTGAAGATTTTGCGGAACTTTTTCCAGTAAGTAATACTGCTCTGGAAGGAGCGCATGCTGCATTACCAGCGTAAAAGTTTGTAAAACGAATTCCATTCTTTGCTAATTGATTCAGGTGGGGGGTAGCGATAAACTTTTGACCATATGATCCCAGCTCATTATATCCAAGGTCATCAGCTAGTAACAAAATCACATTAGGTCTGAGATTTATCCTTTCTTGCTTTGTACATGATAAGAATGAAAAAGCAATGATTACTAATAATTTGATTCCTCTAATAATCACTTTTATACTTTTTTGTTAGACTTGGCAAAAAACCAATTCTGTGTGCAATCCACTCTATCTCTTGACCTTTCTCTACCTTCAATGGTTTGGTATACGGTTTCCATCCTAAATGTGGCTGCATATCTACGTTCCTATATTTATATCCAATACCCGCACCCTCAGTCTCGCATGTAGCATGCAGCATTCCATCATATGTTGTTATTAGAGGTTTTTTTGTTCTTGGTTGTTTCTTATTTGGCCAGAACATTTCAATCAGTTCTGTTTCCGGCATAAATCCCTTATCATCAGTATTGTGAATCCATTTATCACATTCATTTTTTAGTTCATTAAGCTTCTCTTTTAGGCTAGTGTTATTAGCTAGGTTACGAAGTTCATGTGGATCATTAAAAGTGTCAAATAATTCCTCTTCTGGTTTTGATTTTCTAAACCATTGCAACTGGCTTTCATTCAATTCTCCTTCTTTTTCCAGATGTAATAACTCCTGCATAGTATTCATTTTTTGTCGATACTCAAGAGGTAGGTAGTATGGTTTATCAGGCTTATAGTTTCTTAAATATTTATATCGTTTATCTCTGACTGCACGTATCTGATCATAGTATTCGTCAAATCTATCTGCAGCTGCATGAATGTACTTTCTTTCATTTTTGGATTTGAATATTCCCTCAAATGGAGAGCCATGGTAATAATCTGGCGGTTCTATTTCGATTAGGGATAAGAGGGTAGGTGCAAAATCTACAAAGCTGATCATTCTTTCATCCACCTCACCAGCTCTAACCTTATTTGGATACCTTATGATCATCGGTACTTTTATTCCTGAGTCATACAGCAATCTCTTTTGTCTTGGCAATGGTCCCCCATGGTCCGTGTAGAAAACAATAATTGTTTTTTCCAGCAAACCATCTTCTTCTAATTGATCTACGATAAGACCAACTTTTTCATCCATTTCTACGATATTTGAATACATTCGCAGCATATCTTTTCTAACAATACTATTGTCCGGAAGATAGGGTGGAATATTAAGATCAATGTTTTCTGAAACGTATAATGGTTTTTCAATTCCAGCAAATTGCTCCCACCATTTACCAACGTTTCTATCAGGTGGAAATGGATCGAGATCAAATTGACGATACCAAGGATCCCAGATATTAGATTCATGTGTGACACCAAAATTGAAAATGGAAAAGAAATTCGAGTCTTGGGGCCTATTTCTCCAATGAGCAAATATACTTGACTCATCCCAGGCCAAAACGGATTTGTAAAATTGATAATCCTCTTTTTTATTATTGGTACAATAATATCCCTCCTCTCTGAGGATTTGGCTTACCATTTTTACGTTTGGTGGAGGTACTACCTCATAGTTCATGAGTCCTCTTTCTTTTGCGGCTGGCTGCTGAGATAAGGTCCTCATATGATGTGCACCTATGCTGGTTGGGTACATTCCTGTTACGATAGCAGAGCGACTGGGTGAGCAAACTCCGGATACGGAGAATACATTATTATAGCGTACTCCTTCCTTAGCAAGCCGATCAAGATTGGGAGTAGCAACCGTTGAATCACCAAATGATGGTAAATATGGTCCTAGATCTTCAGCAACTAGCCACAAAACGTTTGGTTTGATGTCAGTTTTTAACCTATTTGAACACGAGAAAAACAGTATGAATAATAATACAATACTACTTTTTATTGTATGCATCATATGCACTCTGGTATTTAGGCAAAATAGCATCATATTGCGAAGGTGCTTTTGGTACTTCTCTAATATGTTCAACTGATAATGATAAAATTTCATTTACAATATCTGAATTTTTATCTGCTACGTTATACTTCTCAGATGGGTCATGCTCTATGTTATATAGTACAGGCATGTCTTCCTGTCTTAGATCATCGTTCCATGGATTTGGATCTCGTATAAACATTTTCCATTCTTTGTGGCGGATTCCAACAAGAGTGTCCTGTCTATAATAGTGAATGTCGTAGCGAACAGGATTATTTTTAAAGAACGTATTTGTAATGTTGACGCCGTCTAATTCTTCTTTATAAAAGTTTTCATTACCGGCCATAGCAATTAAGGTTGGATAAAGATCTAAGGTAGATGCTAGTGCAGTAGAAACAGTTCCTTTCTCTATCATCCCAGGCATCCAAGCAATGGCAGGAACCCTATAGCCACCTTCAAATACACTACCCTTGTTACCTTTTAAAAGACCAGAGGAGCCACCATCAACATTGGCCCACCCCCAGGGACCATTGTCACTAGTAAAGATGACAAAAGTATTGTCATCGATATCAAGATCTTTCAATGTCTGTAAAATATATCCTATACTTTGGTCAAGTTCTTCAACTACATCACCATAAGCACCTCTATTGCTCATTCCTCTTTTACTTTCACTTGAGACAAGTGGAGTATGAGGTGCAGTGTGGGCCAGATAAAGAAAGAAAGATTCATTTTTATTTGTTTTAATAAAATCAATGGACCTTTTAGTAAACATATCAATGAACTGACTTTGGTCGATGCTAACTCCAACAGTATCTAAACCATCTAAAAAGGGGAGGGGTGGAAAATTATCTCTTGCATAGTCCCACTTACCCTTAGGTCGCATGTCATTTGAATATGGTATTCCATAAAATTCATCAAAGCCATGATTGGTTGGCATGTACTCTTTCAGGTGACCTAGATGCCACTTCCCAATGCAGGCTGTTTTGTAGTCATATTTTTTTAAGGCCGATGCAATTGTGATCTCTTTTGGATCTAAACCACCAGCGTTGTCAGGGAACAGCACACTTCTCTTTCCATACATTCCAGTTCTTATTGGAAGCTTACCAGTTAAAAGAGCAGCTCTGCTAGGTGTGCATATTGAAGATCCAACGTAAAACTGAGTCAGACGCATACCTTCATCAGCCATTTTATCAAGATAAGGAGTGCTTATGGTGGGATGACCATAAGATCCAAGATCGCCATAGCCAAGGTCATCAGCAAAAATGATTATGAAATTTGGTGGTTTCTTTTTCATTTCTGAGTTACAACTGACCTGTATCAAAAAAAGAAATGCTAAGATTTTGTGAATGAGACGCATGCTTTTATCTTATGAAATCCTTATACCGAATCCAGTCAAAATCTGCGTAATCCTGTGATAAAACTCCATTACTGGTCGTATATAAACCTAACAATGCACCAGTATAATTTCTATCCAGTATCTTTATTGCATCCATTGAAGTAAAATAAATAAAGCTTGAATCGTTATTGAGAGAGTAGTAAAAGTCATGCTTACCTTTTCTCGAACTTACTTTTAGAGTTATGTTCCCATCGTAATTTTTTAACATTACTTTTTTCAAAGTCACAACTTTTTTACCTTTTTCTTTCAACCTCTGTTCAAGATAGAACTTATTCTTTGTTTTGATTACGGTGTTTTTTAGGTAGTTCCACTCTTTTTGATAATGTATCATTCCTGATTCAACTTTATCATTATCGGGCAAAAATTTCATTTTTACTTCAAACTCGAAATCACTCTCTTTTTGACGGAAACCGACAAGGCTAAATCTTTTTCTATTTTCTATAAGACTGGGTTTTGAAAATAATCGCAAAAAACCTGGGTTTTCTGAAAGTGAATAAGTTTTACTTTCAGGCACTCTAATAAACGTCCATCTTAGATCAAGAGTTCTATCTAAAAAGTCATCAATAAAAGTATTGTCTATGTAATGAGGCTTATCAGGGTAGGGTAAAGGTGTAAAGCGTTCTATTTTACCTGTTAATGGAGCAACAACAGGGAACAGATATTTTAATGGCTCCCACCTATCTTCTGATACTTGCTCCCATTTAACTATGGTCGGTTCCCATTGCATTGGCATTAAGTAAGTTTCTCTTCCCATATTTGCATCACCGTCGAGATCATTACGTTTTCCAAGTGAAACCATATACCATCTACCATCATCAAGCTCGATCATGTCTGCGTGACCAGTGCTATTTACAAAATATTCATTTGATAAATGTCGCGTGGTTAGGATTGGGTTACGCTGATTCTCTTCATAAGGTCCAAAAATATTTTCACTTGCAGCTATCATTACTGCGTGGTTTTTACCTGTTCCACCTTCAGCAACCAATAGATAATAAAGTCCATGCTCCTTGTAAATATGTGGACCCTCAGTGCAACACCCAAATATCCCATCCCAGACAGTGTGTCTCTTTCCAATTAATTTCCATTTTTTTATATCAAGTTCCTGAATCCATATTTCACCAATCCCATTGGAATTCATGTCACCAGGGGAGTGGGTACCTGTAAAATAGACCTTTCCATTATCATCAAAAAATATATCAGGGTCTATGCCAGGTGCACCTTCAATGATATGGGGCTTAGACCAAGGGCCAGAGGGATCTTTTGCTGTAATAATAAAATTTATCATCTGTCCAGGGCTTCCATCACCAGAATTATATACATTGGTGGTAATGATATAAAAGGTGCCTTTATGGTATCTTATCGTTGGAGCATGGATCCCGCCATCAGACTGAACATCAACAAGGTTCATCTCTCCATTGCATTGATCTTCTCTATGTAAACCGTAACCAATCAGGTCCCAATTAACAAGATCTTTACTATGGTGTATTGGTAAACCTGGGAAATATTCAAATGAGGAATTGACAATGTAATAATCATCCCCTGCTCGACAAATAGAGGGGTCTGGATGGGCTCCGCTGATGATTGGGTTAGTAAAGTAGCCTTCTTTTCCAAAAATATTTGTAAGCATAAAGATTAAAATCATTGAATATCTTATCATACTTATATCTCTCCTTTAATATTTACCTTTTATTTAGTTGTTTATATAGTTCTTCCTGGAATTCTTTTTCCATTTTACTTCCCAAACCATCTCCATCGGTTGTTGAATGTACTTGAGAAAAAAGCACGCCAAAGAGTTTATTGTCTTTGTCAACCCATGCCTTGGTGAATTCATAACCTCCAACAGTTAGTAAATCACTCTGATGATCACTTTCTCCAGTTATATAAGCTCCAAAACTGGTCTGGTACCCTTGGTTAGTAGGATGATGTATCGGTCTGGATGTCATCATACTAATTGATTCCTTATTCAAGAAACTATGTTCACTATCTAATAATTTTCTCCAAAAATCAATATAACCCTTTGCTGTACCAAGCATTCCAGCTCCACCAAGAAAAAGGTTTTGCTTTTTGTCGTAGGTTGGAACGTGTTGACCAAGTATTGGTAGATCTCCCTCTTTTGCAATCTCAAGATACCCGTTCCTTCCTGTAAAAGTAGGAATGAGCTTTACTCCATCAGGGATGGTGTATTGAAGACCAGATAAATTTAATTTTTTAATAACTCGTTCTTCAAATACCTCCGCTAAGTTTTTGCCCATTATCCTCTCAAGAACCAAACCAAGCACAGCTATGTTTAATCCATAATGATAAGATTCTCCTGGTTGCTGAACCAGTGGAATCGTTGCAAGTTTTTCAATTAGTTCATCCCCATCATATAGTGTTGGAACATTTAGAGATGAGATATTTGTATTCAAACAATTCGATTGAGTATAGGTGTAGTAAAACCCTGCCGAATGATTGAATAAATGTTTAACGAGCATAATTGAATCCATGTCAACCAACGAATGTGGGCAATCATCATTAATCTTTGTTAGTTGACTTATACTTTTTCCTGATTTATCAACAGCTACTTTGAGATCTTTGAATTCTGGTATATATCTAGTAACTGGATCTGATAAAGATAGTTTCTCCTCTTCTATGAGGTCCATGGCAATAGAAATGGTAACCAGTTTACTCATCGACCATATTCTCATCCAAGTATCTGCACCTATTTTTAGCTCTCCAAGAAGAGACTCATTGGTTACACTATGTTCGTATACTACTCCTGATTCACCTTCAATTCTTGCATATAAAAACGGATAGACTCCACTATTAACATATGAATCTAAGATAAGATCTAACTTGTCCTTTTGTAGTTCAATCTTCTTTTGTTTAAAGTTTCCACAATAAAAAAATATCAGTGAGATCAGAATGAATGGATAAAGCTTAATTGGCATTTTCATACTCAAAAATTTGGCGATAAAGTTCGCCCCTAAATTCATCTCTAAACTGGTATGCTCCCTCTTTAGGCCACCAAACTTGGGTCATCACGACAACAACAAATCCTCTTTCGCGATCGATCCAAAAGTTTGTGCCCTCATAACCACCACCTTCCCAGAGTCCTTTGTCTCCTTTTCCCTGTGAAAGCGTGGAGTCACCCGTAATGAAAAAGAAAAAATCTGTATCTGTGCCATAACCACTTTTTTTTCTAACACTATTTACCATACTAGATATGGTGCTTTTTTCTAAAAATCTTCCATTCCCAAGTTTGCCATCATTCAACCACATTCTAAGGTAGTTAGAGTATGCATCGCTAGTGGCAATGAGTCCAGCACCACCAAAATATAGTTTTTGATCTTTATTATAGTTTGGTGTATCTCTGCCTAGAATATCCATTTCACCTTTTATGGGTTCTCTAAAGTATCCATCTCTGAATGTCATCGCTTTAATTAGAGTATCGCCATCATTTAACTTGAATTTCAACCCTCTAAACTTTCCAGGACCAATTATTTTTTCATAAACCAAATCTTCCAGGGATATGTTGGTTGCTCTCTCTGCGACGAGGCCTAAAACCGTGGTATTTAATCCATAATGATATCTTTCTCCCGGATGATGAATTAGTGGTAGTCTTGAAAGTAATGCAATTAATGAATCACTATTCTCAGCCATAACTGGATCTTCATTAATGAGCGGCATATCAAGGCATTCTATTTTTGTATTTGCATAGTAAAATCCAGCGGTATGGTCGATAAGATGTTTTATCATCATTATGGAATCACTACCTACGAGTTCATTTGGACAGGCAAGCTCCATTCTATCGTCCAAAGGTCCTTCAAAAATACTCCCGGCTGCGAACTCAGAAAGTGACCTACCATCCTGAGATTGTGCAACTTTTAAATTTTTAAACTCAGGAATAAACTTTGTAACAGGGTCTTCTAACCTTAATAAGCCATTTTCAACAAGATTCATTACGATCGATATGGTAACGATCTTGCTCATGGACCATATTCTAATCAGAGTATTTCCATCAACCTCTAAATTGGGGTGTGCCGACCTATTTATGGCAGAGTGCTCGTAGGTCACATTTCCATCCTCATTTTCAATCCTTACATATAGAAATGGATAAAAATCATTTGACACGTATTTGTTAATTATATCATCTAGCTTGTTTTTCTCGTATGAGATTGGAGCTCTATCACATGAAAAGAAAACAAAACTTAAAATGAATAATAATTTATAAAACTGGTGCATATTTAGTTTCAATTGCCTTTTAATAATTGATGGAAATACTCATTTGTTGCGAACCACCTAAGAATTTCATTTGTTCATAAGTATAGTTGATCGATAAAGTATTTTTCATAAAACTCGGCAATTTTACTCCAACTCCAAAACAGAATTCACTCTCAGCATTATCAAGAAATAGGGAGTGAACTCCGCCGTA
>CEVS01196686.1_pt1 | contig 11284 bp, 5 predicted proteins | sample 361571 | NCBI WGS metagenome assembly CEVS01 (sample SAMEA2623850, study PRJEB7988) | marine metagenome | isolation source: saline water (ENVO:00002010), including | reverse complement strand
TTTTTCTATATTTATAGTATATAAATCATTATTTACATTATTATGGAAATCTATATTATTTTTAATTATTAAATGTGAACCAACATTTATTTTATCTTCCGTAAATATTGTATTTACATTTAAATTATTTAATGCTACTAAATTACCACTTACAGTTAATTTTCCAGTATTATTCATACTTTTATCTAGTAATATACTTCCTTCATTTATTGAATTTGTATCTACATCTGAATGAACTGTTAATAAAGCAGTTGGTGAATCTGTTCCTATTCCAACTTTATTATTTTTATGTATAAATAAAGTATTGTCCATATTTTTTACATGAAAATCAGCATCAGTGGATGATGTCCCAATACCTACATTCTTGTGAACTAAAAAGTGAGGTATATTAAGATTATACATACTAGTCAAATTTAAATTATTTCTTACTGTTGTATTACCAATAATACTTCTATCTTCTAATTCAAAAATATTAGGTTGTTCACTATATACATGAGAACCATTATTTATTAAGTTTCCAGTCATACTTTTATATTCACCATATAATGTGATTTTACCATATAAATTATCAATACTTACATTTGATGAAATTGTTATATATAAATCTTGAGGGGCAACTATTTCTATGTTTACATCTTCCGAACCATAATTTTTATTTGCCATTACTGTAATTTCTTGTGTATGTGTATTATTTATTTTAATAGTAAAAATAACATCTTCTTCTAGTGTTAAATTAAGATTTAATACTATATTTGTCATAGTAAATGTTTGATAAATCTTATATTTATTTGTAAAAATAGAATAATTATTAATAAATTCATTATTCTCTACAAAAGTATTAAAAATATTACATGAAAGATCTCCAGTAGTTATTACTGATTGAGTATAAAATACATATTTTGATACTTTTATATCAATTGGTGATACTATAATTAATTTTTCTTCTGCAATTACATTAGGAACACCATTTACAATTGTATCATTTACAATATAATCGCCATTTTTATATAAATTATGATTATTAATATTTAAAGTAGTTGATGCTAAATTACCATATATATTAAGATTTTTCTGTAAGTTTACATTTTGACGAATTTTTACTTTATCTATATCAAAAATACATAGATCACGGGTAATATTAAATACATATGAATTATTTACATTAAAAATTATAGAATTATAATCTTGATCTATTACCTTAGGGAATAAATCTATATTCATAGTATTATCATTATTTGATATTCTTTGTAAAGGTCCCCATTTATTTATATAAGCTTCACATAAGTCATTTTTATTATTATAGCGAATAGAACCATTTAGAGGATTTTCAATATTTTTATTTGATGAAATTGTTACTAAATTATCATCTAATGTAAGTAAATTATCACCTAAATAAGTCTCTCCTACTATTTTTACATTATCATTAAAATTATAAATATTTTTTACTACTAAATCTTCTTTAATATATATATTATCCATATTTACATCTCTATTATTTATATAAATTGCTTTATTTTCAATATTATTACTATCATTATTATTATTTATTGACAATATTACATTATTATTTTGTATAAAATCTATATTTGTTCCTATATGAGGCTTATAAAATGGATGATGTGTTATATTTGTAGTATTTTCATTATTTTTGATTGTATTTAAAGTACGCCAGTCATCTTTTATATATGCTTCAACAATATGTTTTTCATTATTATATCTTAATGAACCGTCTATATTATTATGTATAGAAATATGTGGTAAATATAAGGAATTATTTCTAATTGCTATTGAATCATCAACAATAACATTTTCGGCAGTTAATTTTTTTAATACATTTAATACATTAATATTTAAATTAGCATGACTATTAAAATTATTAGTAACAGTTATAGAATTTGTAATATCGACACTATTATATTCAATATAATTAGTTCGTAAATCATTTAAAATATTTACATTTTTTTTAGTTACAATATTATTTTCTACTATAAAATCTTGATTAATCAATAATGATGTATTATCATAATTATCTATTTCCATATTATATCCAAAACGAGTAAAACGATTTGTATTAAAGATATTAAAGTTTTTTTTTGAACTCAAATTATTTTTGATTAAATATTTACTAGATGAATATTTATCTTCTAAATATAAAGCATTATTTACTAATGTTTTTCCATCATTATTAAAAATTGCTGTAATTAAAGTATTTTTTGTAAATACATTAATATCCTTATTTACTACAATATGTTTACTATTAAATATATCGGGTGGAATATTTTTAGAAATTTCTTCAACTCGTAAATGAAAGTCTCTTGAACTACCTTGTTCAAAATTAAAAATATTTAATTCATCACCTATTTTTGTTTGCCCATAAAATATAGAACAATCAATGGATATTTTGGTGTCTGGTATAATATTTAAATCCCCACCTTCACTAAATATTTCAATATCACTCATTAATAATCTATATTATATTTTTTTGAAATACTTTTATATTATATTTAAAGTAATTTATTTATGAAAGTATTTTATCAAAATTTTTTAAAATGTATTTAGTTTATTGATTTTATCAAATATATTTACATTATCTAAAATAAAACCATTGGGACTACAGTTTATTTCTGTTGTTCCATCATGAGAAATAGATAAATTTGGTTTAATTTTATCACCAACAGTAAATGCATTATAACATTCATTCGAAAATAATGCCATATTACATGTATCATCAAATTGTAAAGTATTAAATTTAATTCTTTTTCTATAAACTGTAATATTTTTATGATAAAAATCTTCTATATTATAAATTTTATCATTATATACTAAATTTTCAATAAATGTATTATTTAATAAATTTAAAGAAGTGTTGCTTAATACTAGATTTTTTGATTGCATATATTGAGAATTTATATTTTGTTTTAAAAACAAATTATTATTATATGTGACATTGTCAGTATTTACATTTTTATAAATTAAATTTAAATTTGTACAATGATTATTCATTATAATATTATTTTTAACATATGTATTCTTGTGAATTTTTGAATCACCCATAATATTTAATGAATGGGTATCATCTGGATTTTTAGTTACTAATAAATGTTTATCTAATATAGATCTACCTATTCCTACATTATTATTTTTAATAAATAAATATTTATTATCATTATTTATTGATACTATTGCATTAGGATCTACACTAAAATTATTTAAATTTGAATGTATTTTTGTTTGATAATATCTATTAGCAGATAAGGTTTTTTTAGAAGTAATATTTTTATTTATATTTAAACTACGAATAAAATCCGCTTCATTTCTAAAATTATTATCAATATTATATAAAAAATCAGCTTGTTTGTTTTTAAAATATAAGTCAGAATAATATAAACCTTTTAATCTTATAAGTAATAAAACATCATTATTATTACCCTTATAAAACCATTGTTTTAATTTTACTTGTAATGTATAAAAATCATTTTTTTTTATAATAAATTCAGTTTTATTAGAACTACTATCATAAATTAACTTATTTCCTTGATGAACTAATATATCATATTTATTTTTTAAATCTATTAAGTCAATTACTTGAATTTCACTTGTTCCATTCATAGAATATTGATCGTCATCATTATAATCATTATTTTTATTATTATTAATAATATAATAAGTAATTTCTAAGGATTTTATTAAACAATTTGTATTTTCAGTTGATATATATGAATAATGTTGTGCATTGTTATTTATAAAATTATACATACTAAATTCATTTAATGCGTATCTATATATATCATAATTAGTTAATACTTTTATTACATTACTAGTATATTCTATATTACAATCATGATAATAATCATTAACATCAAAATATTTATAATTTGAATAAAACATATTATTATAATTTGGAGTAACAAATGCTTGTAATTTATTTGTTGAACTATCAAACTCTAATATACCCTTATTATCAAAAACAATTTTATTTATTATATTTGTATTTCTATCAACGGATAAAGTACTAGATTTATTCAATTGATTAAGATTATGTGTTATATTAAGATTTTTATGAAAATCTATTGTATTTGAATTGCATAAAATTCTATTAACATTAATATTTGTAAATATATCTATTATATCATCTTTCATATCAATACCACTTTTTTCTGAGAAAAAATCTAGTTTACTCCACCCATTATTAAATATTTGTATAGTATTTGTATTATTATCAAATCTTATATGTCCATTATCAATATTAGTTCTATTATTATTACCTAAAATCATCAAATTATTAATAATGAGGTCTTTTTGAACCGTTAAATCATTATGAATAGTTAAATCTTTTGGATATAAAGGAATAGTACCATCAATATTAATATTTTTATTAAATATTGTTATATCCTTATATATATTAAGATTATTTGTTATATTATTAAATTCTAATGATAAATTATTATTTTGAATAAAGGATATATTATTTGAAGTATTTGAATTATTATTTTCATGGAGTATTACAGCACTATTATAACTAATACTATGTAAACTTGTTATTGATTTCCAACCAGAATTATAGTATTCTATAGAACGGCGTTCATCATTATATCGTAAACTACCATTATTAATAATAGCATTAGAATTTTCATAAATATTGGTACTTTTTTTTGGTAAAACAAAAATAGAATTGGGACTTAAGGTTAAATAACCATTTACAATTAAGGAATTATCAATATTTAGATTACCATAAATATTGGCATTACCATATACATCCATATTTTGTCTGATTCGTATATTATGAAACTTATTACAATTAAAATTATTTAAAACATTCAAATTTTTATTTTTTAGATTATTACAATTTATTTCAAATACATTACAGTCATATATATTTGCATCATTATTTACAATTAAATTTTCACTATATGAAGAATTAGACTTGTTTATTCCTTCTAATTTTACTATTTCAACATCACTTTTTACCATATTTGAGACATTAATATTACTTTGTATATCTAAATCATTAATATAACTATCTGCTAATATAATGTTTATATCATTTGTACTATCAACAGTAGTAAATGTAGCAAAATAATTACAATTTAAATTTCCATTTACAATTAATGTATCTTCAGTATCGGTTTTATTACTTACATTAATTATTGGATAATCTTCATTACTAATACCCCCAATATCTTTATATAAATTTAAATGTTTATCAATATAACCATAGTTTTTAATTTTAATTTCTTCTACACCCAATACTTCATAAACCCTTAAAAAATTTTTAATATTTAAATTTTGTAATATATTTAAATTTTCATATATATAACCAGATCCAATTAGATTTACAATTGATGACATTACTTATTCACTTATTTTATTTATACAAAAAAAAATATACTAATTACATTATTAATTATATTATTAATTGTATTATTAATTACATTATTTCAGTTTTTAATCCATAATTTATATATGTTATACCATTTTTATTTACAGTATATTCTGGATAAATAGTATCAATCATTTCAAAATAAACAGAAATTGTATAATTATATGGATTATTAACCTTAAATGATTCAATATTATTTTCAAATGTACGAAGTGTTGGATCAATTAAAATAATTTCGGTAAAATATACAATATCTAATTCTATATTATAATCTTCTATATTATAAGTTGGTTTTACTAATAGTGAATCATATAATATATTATCTATGTTTGTGGTTTGTATATCACTGCTTGAAATTGTAAATGTGTTATATAATACATGTCCCATATAATTTTCGTTATTATACATTTTTACAATATTTGATTCTTTAAAATCATATTCATATATTGGATCTTTTGGACCATAAATAGTATATAATAATTCCTTAAATGTCTCATTTATATTTGTATTATTTAGATATAATGTACTATTAAATGTTGTATCACCATTATCTAATATAGATAAATAAGAAGATGCACTATGATTAATATTAATATTAAAGCGATTATTAGTATTACCAAAAAATCCTATAGATGTTCTGCTTATATTTATAGTATTATTATCGATATCTATAATATCATTCTTATTATCAATTTTATTATGATGAATATAGTGTAATTTTGAAGTTGTGGTATTATCATAAACAATTTTACATAGATTATTATTATTTTCATATAAGTACATTTTTCTTATATTTGGTACATTTAATGTATTATATGTATTAACATTATATGGTGGTACGAATAATTTATTAGTAACTAAACTAGATGTATTTGTTAAATTTAATATTCCATTTGCATTAAAATGAATAGTATCTATAAAATTTAAACTATTATCTACATTTAAGTTATATTTTGGTATTTCATTTGTAATTACTGTTGAAGTATCTACATCATTTTTTATATTTATTGTATCTGTTACAATATCGGGGCAAATTAAATCAGATAATATTGACATACTACCGGTATTTTCAAATCCTAGTTCTGAAGTGTTTTCAGAATAAACATTAATCAAGGAGTTTTTTTGATAACCCTTAACATTATTTTTTGTATTTATGTTTATTTTACCGTATTTATCTAAAATAAAATTATCATTTATTTCAAAAATATTATCAGTACTAAATAAATCTTTTTTTATTGAAATTTTTTCAAAATTTACTAAAGTATTTTCATCAGAAGTTAACCGATCATTTACATTTATATTATTATGAAATGTTACATTTACATTAAATGCAGTATTTTTATTAAAATGTACAAAACTATCAGTATAATAATTTGAATCGCCCTTTGTTTCTATTATTTTATGACTATAACCAGTTAAATTAATAATAATTACATCGTTCATATCCGAAACAGCTGATTTTATTTTAATTTTTAATACATCATTTTTATTATATATATGATGATTAGCAAATTCAAATACATTATTTATACTATCTGTATTTTCAAATTTTAATTCCTCCATAACACTACCATTTTTATATATTTGTATATTATATGTATTTGGATTTTTGTTATGTAAATTAATATAAATATGTGATAAATATAATAAATCAGTTGTAATTATTTCATTATTAAATAAAGTATAATTATTTATAATAGTATTTTCATAATTTATATATTGAATTGTATTTAAATCTGAATATTTGTCTTTAATATTATTTGAATAAAATGATGTAGTCTTATAAGGTGTTCTATAATATGAATTTAATTCTTCTAATGTTATTGAAGTCCATTTATTTGTTTTATGATTATAGGATCTTATTAGATTTCTGTAAAACTGAAATGGTATATTATCAACATTAATATTACTAATAGAAAAAATATTATTAGTAATTGTTAATGAATCAGATACATTTAAATTATGTAATACATTAGTAAGATTATGAATATTAGTAGTATTATTACAAGTAATAATATTATTATTTTTTATATTAAAGTAAATATTATCATCATCATAATCAATACTAGTATTATTGGTATCTGTAAACTTTAAATTTTCCCATTTATTAGAATTATAAAATACTTGAATCTTGTTTGTATTATTATTATATCTAAATGAACCTAATTTATATGTATTTTCGGATAATGGTAATCTAAGACTACCATCAAATTGTTGTATATTATTATTGAAATAAAGATAATTATTAAGAGTACTATTCCCGTCAATAATGGCATTTTTTTTTATATTTATATTTCCTACTAAATTTGAAATATAATAAAGATTTATGTTATTTTTAAAAACATCTATTGATTTTATATGTCTATTATTAATATGTATATAATCAGTAGAATCATTAATATGAATACTACTTTTATTTTCACAACCTCGTGAGTCATTTAATACTAATGCATCATTATTACAATTAGCAAAAATATTATTAGTATTAGAATTAAAACCTACTGTTCCTAATTCATCTAATTTATATTCTTCGGGTAATACTACTACACCATTTTTACAAATGGCATTTTCTTTAATTAATAAAACATCATTAACTTCAAGACTAGGTAAATTAAGATTAGTGTGTACATTTAAGTTTTCTTTTACAAATGTATTATTTAAATCTAAACTATTTGTAAGATTAAATCTTACTTTATGATAAACATTTTCAACATTTAGATTGAAATTATTATTTAGATTATTTTCTAAAATAAGTGTTTTATTAATATTTAAATTTTTCTGACAATTTATATTTCTTGCTACACTAAATAATCCTAAATTTACATTACCCGATATATCTATATTATTTTCTACAGTAAATTTAGTAGCAAGATTTTTTAAATGTATATTTACTGTACCAGCACTAGTATTTTCTTGTGCTACAAAATGTGTATTTTGTAAATATATACTATCTGCTTCTAATGTATCAAATACTTTTACAATATAATTATCAACATTTATATTAGATTTGAAAAAACCATTATTCTTAATTAATAAATCTTTTGTAGTTAAATTAAATTTAATATTAAAATTGTTTTCAATATTTAAATTTTTATCAATAGAAAGTGTATTAAAGTAATGATAATTTTTTGATACCTTAGGCCATACTATATCTTGTAAACCATACACCATATATATTGCTATTATTTAATTTATATATAAAAAAATTTAATAAAAAAATTTAATATAACTACAAAAAAATAAATATAATTACAAAAAAATAAATTAAGATTAATATAATAATGTAATAATTTAACTATTTTTATCAGAATCATCGTCATTTTTCTTATTTTTAATTATTTTAATTTGTGGTCGTGTAGGTCTTTTTTCTTCTTTTATATTTTCTACAACAGTATCTCTATTCATGAATACTTGTTGAATTTCTCCCCGTGGTCCAGTTTCACCCCTATTACCCTTATCACCTCTATCACCCTTTTCACCTCTATCACCTTTTTCACCAGTAAGTCCTCGTTCACCAATTGGTCCACGATCACCGGTATAGCCTTTTTCGCCACGATCACCCCTATCACCCTTGATACCTTTTTCACCCTTATCTCCCTTAATACCCTTATCACCTATATCACCCTTGATACCTTGTATACCCTTAGGACCAATTGGACCATTAGGTCCCCTATCACCCTTATCACCTTTTTCTCCTTTTGGACCAGATTTACCTATTTCTCCTTGTGGTCCTACTAGACCTTGTTCTCCTCTAAAACCAATTCTGCCTTGTGGACCAATTTCTCCTTGAGGACCGCTTGGGCCGCGTGGTCCGTGTGGTCCAACTGGTCCAATATCACCTTGATATCCCTTTTCGCCACGATTACCTTGGGGTCCTCTTTCACCAGTTGATCCAGCGGGTCCTTGTGGTCCAATTTCTCCTTGTGGTCCTATTGATCCTTGTTCTCCCTTTCCAATAGGACCTTGTATACCCGGTGGGCCATTATCACCACGAGGACCAATCGGTCCAATATCACCTTTTAGTCCTTGTTCTCCTCGTGGTCCAATCTCACCACGAGGCCCAATCTCACCTCTTTCTCCGCGTTCACCCTTTGGTCCTTGTAAACCAGGTGGTCCCGGAGGTCCCGAAATACCAATATTATTATTTAATTTATATTTAAGATTATTTACTTCATTCATTAAAACAGAAACTTGAGTTTTTAAAGAATTAAGTTCTTGTATAATGGTATTATTGTTATACATTAATTTAATATATGTATATAATTTATATATATTGAAATTAATATTTAAAAACTTAAATTGATTATAATAAATCTAAATGCAAACATGAATTTATTATTTGACGAAGAAGATGAAATGGATGATTTTGAAAAAAATTTAAATAAATATTTAGACAATAATACGGTAAGTAAATCTACACCATTAAAAATCTCTATTATGTCAGCAACAGCATCATTAAATACAGTTTTAAATTTAAAAGCATTATCAAAATACTTGAAAAAGGACTCAAATATATTTTTCATAGATTCTATGTTTAATATGACTAGAAGGATTAGTAATATATCAAAAAAAAAAATATTTTATAATCAGATAACATTAAAAGTACGACCATATTATAATCCAGATTATGATATAAATCTAAATTTGATAGTACATTTAAAATTATTTAGAAATGGAAAATTACAATTATGTGGATTAAGAAATGAGAATGATGGTATTTTATCTATTAAAATTTTAGTTAAAAAATTAAATGAAATTACAGAAAAACAACATAGTGATATAGAATTTTATAAAACAAAATTTAGTGAAAATGTAGTTAAAAAATTAGTAGATAATTTACATGAAAAAAATTATTATATGATAGATTATGATAATTATAAAGACATTGTAAATAAAAATAATAAATATAATTTATATACAAAATTTGCTTTAGAAAATATATCTACAAGATCTGAAATTATTAATAAAGTTTTAAATAAAAATATTATATCAATTACAAGATATAATATAACATTAATTAATAGTGATTTTTATATAGGATTTAAATTAAATAGAGGTAATGTATATGATTATATATTAAATAATTGTGGATTATTATGTGATTATGATCCATGTATTTATCAAGGTGTATTAATTAAATTTTATTGGAATTCTAATAAAGAAGTTCAAGATGGTAAATGTAATTGTACAAAATCTTGTAATGGTAAGGGAACGGGTAATGGTGATGGAAATTGTAGAAAAATTACAGTATCTATATTTCAAAGTGGAAATATTATTATAACTGGTAAATGTTGTAGAGATGAATTATATTATATATATAATTTTATTGTAGATTTATTACATAAAAATGTAGATGAATTAAAACAAATTACATTTACTGATGAACCAGTTAAAATGAAAAGAAGAAATATATCTATCTTAATAAAAAAAAATAAGGCTTAATTTACTAATATTTATTAAATTTACTTTATATTTTTTTTATAATGTTTTATAATGTTTTAGTTTTACTTTCCATTTCTTTGAATTAGATGTTTTAGATTATATGCTTCACCAAATTCTTTTCTAGTTTTATCTAGTCGTGATTTTTTCCCAGGTGTAGATGAAATAGTTGATCTAGAACCATTTGGGTGGTCAATAACCCAATGTTTAATATGTCGAATCTTAGCACCCATTGATGTAGCAAATTTTACATAATCCATTGTTTCTTTGCAACGGAGAAAAACGCTTTCAATTTTGTTAGCTTTCATTGCCATGATGTGTTTTAGATATGTATGTCTTGTGTTGATGCATATTACTTATAAAAAAATCGATTTAGGATCCAATTTTGTTATTATTATTTTTATTATTTTTTATTTTATTTTTATTATTTTTTATTATTTTTATTTTATTTTTATTATTTTTTAT
>CEVS01066365.1_pt1 | contig 11298 bp, 12 predicted proteins | sample 361571 | NCBI WGS metagenome assembly CEVS01 (sample SAMEA2623850, study PRJEB7988) | marine metagenome | isolation source: saline water (ENVO:00002010), including | reverse complement strand
GTATACAAGATCTTATGGCACTTATGCTGCTGCAGAAGCAAAGGCAACTGAACTTAGGAAAAAAGGTTTACGTGTAGAACTTGCTACTGCTAGTAGTAGTGCAAAGAAAGGGACTTATGATAATAAGGGTGAGGGAAAGAAAGATTATGATGGTGATGGAAAAATTGAAAGTGGTTCTAAAGAACATGCTGGAGCAGTCCATAATGCTATCCAACGTAAGAAGGGTGGAGTTGCTGATGGTAAAGATACCAGAAAAGAAGAGTATGTTGAAGAAGTCATCTATGAAACAGAAGATGAGCAAGGTAAAAAACTTGATGTAATGAAAGGTAAAAATAAAGTCACAATTAATCCTAATGTTTTAGAGAATGCAACACAATATTTTTATGATCAGGGATATAAGGAGGAAGATATTGCACTAATCTCTGAAGGAATGGGTTATGATATGTTCCTTGAATTTGTTAATGAGGTTGGATCTACAATATGTCTTTATGAAGATGTTCAGGGAGAACTATTAACAAAAGCAGGTAAAGCAAGAAAGAATCCAAAGATTACTAAATCTGCCGGAACAGCAAGTGAAATTTCACCCAACAAACCAAAAGAAAATAAAAAACCTGAAGCAAAGAAGTCTTCTCCTGGACAACTTTCAATTAATTATAATAAGAAACCATCTCCTCCAGGACAAGAAAGAATTAAGCAGGGAATACAAACTGCAGTAAAAAAAGCAACTTCTCCAGAAGCAAAGAAAAAAGTTGGACGTGAAGTTAAAGGTGCTGCAGATACTGTTGCAAGAGTTGCACTTTCTGCTTGGAAAGGTCATAAAGCGGCAATGAAGAAGAAAAAAGAAGGTGGATCAATTGCTCAACAAATTGGTTCTGGTGCAGGTAAAGCAGTTGGATCTTTCTTTAAGAAAGGAAAAAGTCATTTAGAAAATTATGAACCTACTGTTCGTGAGGGAATTAAAGCAGAACTTGATGCACTGAAGGCACAAAAAGTTGAGGAAGCAATGGCCGCGGCAAAAGCAGCAGGTCCTTCTCCTGAAGAAAAACAGGAACTTGCTAATAAGGATAAGATATTGAAGAAAAAAATGATGTTGCAGAAGCAACAAATGGCTTTGCAGAGGTCGGGAAAACTTGCTTTGAATTATAGTGAGGAATCGGAAGGAACGATTCGTTATTGTCCTGCCTGCGATAAAAATGAAACTAGATATGAGTGTAAGGTAAGTCCACAGTATTGGGATGAAAATTCTCAACCTAAAAAGGAAGATCAAACAACTGAAGAAGATCCAAGATCTATGAAAACAAAGATTAATCTTGCAAAGAACAAGTTAAGAGCAATGGGTCTCAAGATGTCTTATGATATGGAAGGTGATATGGTTGAAGAATTGAGTGTTAAAGATCAGATGAAAGTAAGTCAAGAATACTTTAAAAAACGTAATTCTCGTTCCCCCGAAGAGAAGGAAGCAGAGAAACGGAAGAATGCTAAGGATCGTGCAAAGAATTATGCGATGCACAAAAAACCAGACCCATACAGATCACGTCCAGGAGAGAGTGATTGATGCCTGCAGTATCACAAAAACAACAGAAGTTCTTTGGAATAGTTCGTGCCATCCAAAAAGGAGAAATGGCACCTACTACTCCTGAGACTGCAAAGGCAGCTGCTGATATGAAGAAGAGTGATGTAAAAGATTTTGCATCCACTAAACATAAAGGTCTTCCTGAAAAGAAAAAGGTTGAAGAAAGAATTGATTATGCTGACTCTAATCAAATGAAACAATTTGCTGATGAGAAAAAGAAGCATAAAGAACAAGATAATAGAATGAAGTTTGGTAAGTTTTACGATAAGGCTAAAGAGGCAAAAGATAGATTGCGTCCTGGTGAAGTTAAGAAGTGGGACAAGGAAAAGAAAAAGTGGGTATCAAATAAAGATTAAATTTCCTATATAGATTAGACTTCTGGTTTAAACCATGTTAGCATTTCTTCTTCCATTAGCATCAAAAATTATTGGTGATGCAGTTTCTAAGATTCCTGAAAATGAGGAACTTGGAGAAAAACTGATTGATATTTGTCTGGTTATTCTAGGTAAGGCAGTTAAACTGACCAAAACTGATATGGATGATCAACTTCTTGAATCCGTTTCTGCCGCAATTCGTGCCAGAGAAGCAGAGTAATTTTATAAATATCTTTATAAAAGAACTCAAAGGTAAGAGAAAATGTCTCTATGGGGTAAGAATGATAATAAACTTTCGGATGGAACAGTTTCTGTAAATCATGCTAATAGAACTGTAACCGGAAGTGGAACAACTTTTGGATCTGTTGGTTGTGGTGCCACTGGAGACATTATCAGATTTGGTGAACCATTAAGTGGACCTGAAGGTTACTTCGGTGAAGCAGTGATTATCGGTATTGCAGGAACACAGTCGATTGTAATTGACTCTACTGCAGGTTTAAGTGCTCAAGAAATTACGAATAAAAATTATCAAATAACACAAACTCCAAAGTCTACCGTTACTAATTCAGCTTTTAATAAATTTTCGAGATCAATATCACAAGCTGGTGATGTAAAAATGACAACTACCGTTGTTGGAGACGTTGCAGTTGGTGGAACATCTATTACTATTGCAGGTAATGCTACAGGATCCAATGTTACTGCAGGTAATATTGTAATTATAACTCATGGAGATCTTATTCCTAGACTTCAATTTAGTGAAGTTCATTCGGTTGTGAGTGGTGGAAGTACTATTCTATTAAAGAATGGTTTAAAATCTACACATAATGCATTTAAAACTGATGGTGAGGCATACACAACTGCTGTTTCTGTAGTCAATGTGCAAGAAGCACCTCTTCGTGCTCTTCTTGATGGAGGATCTGCAGGAGCAAAATTAACTGATATTAAAAAAGGAGATACCTTCACTATTGGTACTAATAGTATTGGTATTGGAACTGTTACACCAGTCTTTTTAAATGGTGTGGATACAAGAATTCTTACATTAGATGGTAATCTCACACAACCTATTGCAGAAACTCCTGGTGGAGCAACTGTTATTTTGAAGAGGGGAGCAATTGATGGTTCTAAACTTGTAGTTCGTGCTATTGAAGATGTATCGGGAGATGAGACACAAACACTTGGTGTTTCTACTGCAGGAGTTGCTGCTGCAAATAAAACTGCATTTGAAACCGGAGCAGGATGGGTAGGTGTTCAAACTTACACTGATATGCACGGTAATGCGAGAGTTAAGAAAGAAGTTTTTGTTGCGATGTCAGGAATTCAAACTGGTAATGCACCAATCTATGATGGAAACCCATATGCATAATTCTTTTCTTTTTATAAATATTTGTATAAAAAATTGTAAGGTATAATAATATGTCTCTTTGGGGCAATAAAGATTTAGTATATAATGCTGGAAATATTCAGGTAAATCTTGGTACTTCAACTGAGCAAATAACTGGTTCAGTTGGAGTGGTTACATTTACTACTTCTGGTATCAGTACTGGTGACGTTGTGACAGTTGGCACTGGAGCAACTTATGGTTATGCATTTGTAACTGGATTTACATCTACAACAATTTCGATTGCAGATACTGCTAATTTTGTTTCTGGATTGACGACAGTTCCTTCAACCACATATTTTGTTTCGCAAGAACCAAATTATACTCTTGGAGATTCTACTTACGATCCACCAGAAACAAAGACAGTTGGTTTTTCAACAAGTCCAGTATTTACTGGAGTTTTTGGTGTTGACAGACTTGAAGTTGGTATTGCTTCTGGAACTAAGTATGAAGTAGCACACCAGGGTTGGGTAGGTCTTACAACTTACATTGATATGCATGGTAACCTTAGAGTTAAATCTGAGGTATTAGTTGCTGGTGGTATCCTAACTACATCAGATGCTCCAGATGATGGTCCTTTCCCAGATAGTTGATAATGTAGTATGAGATTTGATGAGTTGAATGAGAGTAATTATTTACTCTTTGCTATAAAATTTTATAATAATCCTCAGGCAGTCACAAAAGATGACTTTGAAGATGACTTAAAAAGAATTAAGTACATCAAAAGATTATTAAAAAGATATAAAAATACTGGAGAACTTAAAACGCATTTAATACTCAATCATCTGACTGTGTTATTTAATGTTTTTAATGATGCGACAATTCCTTTATTATTTTATAATCTTGAAGATGAACTTTGGCCTTACATAAAAAGTTTTTTCGTATTTTTAAATAGGATACCTGAATATCCTAAAACAAAAATTACTGAATTGAAAGAAGATGAATATTGTCTCCAACAATTAAAAGAAATCTGATGGATATTGATAGAGTTATCTCCAGAATAAAAATTATAAAAGAAACACCTACTAATAATATTGGTGGTGGAGATATTGGAACGTATGATAAATTTTTGTTCCCTCCTTCTGAAGATTTATTATCACAAGATTATCAAACTCCTGGAGAATCTGGTGAGTCGAAGTGGAGATTTTCTAATGTTTATCCAGTTCAAAAATTATCATTATCAGATATAGATAATATGGTAGATGCATCTAAGGAGTATACAAATATGATAGATGATAGAAGAATAAAGAATATAATGAATATGGTTAGATCCATTAAGGAAGAAGCAATTGCTAATTCTGTTGGAGATGGTAGTGGTGTTGCTGGACTAACTGGAGAACCACCGGTAAATTTGAAAAAGAAAAAGAGACCAACTATTATTGCCAGGGGTCTTATGCCCGGTGCTAGAAAGAGATGGAGTAATGGAAGACAATAATAGTAATAATGTCAATTCAGCAATACTAGAAAGGGTTGAGAGGATTGTAGAGGCACTGCAAGATAACTCTATTAAGATGGGTGAATTGTTAGCAGTTCATAATGAGAAGTTAGATAAACAAGATCGTATTGATGCTGTTCTTTTCGAGAAAATAGAATTTCTTTATAAAGAAATGCAAAGATCTACGGAAGAAATAAAGAAAGGATGTGAAAGAGATATAAGAAAAATTGATGAACGTCTTCGTCTTATGGAAAAGAAGATGTGGAGTATTGCTGGTTCTCTTGTGGTAATATCATTCTTGGTCAGTATGCCAGGTCAAAAACTACTACAAAGTTTCTTGACTCCAGTCTCACAACCGGTTATAATAGACACAACAAATTAGTCTTCAAGCATAATGGATTTGGTTGATTCCAAGTATATTGGATTAGTATCTTCTCGACTCCAGAAGTTTAAGAGGGTTAAAGACAATCTCTACAACTTTCGTTGTCCCATTTGTGGTGACTCACAGACGAATAAAAATAAGGCACGGGGATATATCTACCAGGTCAAAAATAATACTAACTTCAAGTGCCACAACTGTGGTGCAAGTATGTCTTTCAGTAATTTGCTAAAGGAGATTGATGTAAATCTCCACAAGCAATATACTCTTGAGAAGTTTAAGGAAGGTCATACTGGTAAAAACTTTGTTGTGGAATCACCAAAGTTTGAATTTAAGAAACCAATATTTAAAAAATCTATTGATCTTCCAAAGGCATCTACGAATTCTTTTGCCAATGATTATCTTGTAAATCGTAAGATAGATGCAGATAAGTTTTATTATGCTGACAAGTTCATGGAGTGGACGAATACGCAAAAACAAACGTTCGACACTATCACTAGGGATGAGAGTCGCATTGTGATACCAATGTATGATGAGAACAAAAATCTCATTGGATTTCAGGGTAGAGCACTGGGAAAATCATTCACTAAATATATCACTGTGATGTTGGATGAGGAAGCACCAAAGGTTTATGGACTTGAAACTATCAATAAAAAATTATCTATCTACGTGGTCGAAGGACCCTTTGACAGCACTTTCATCACTAATAGTGTTGCTTTGTGTGGTAGTGATGGTGACTTGGGTTATCTTAAGGGAAGCAACATTATTTTTGTTTACGATAACGAACCCCGCAATAGAGAAATTGTTAGAAGGGTTGAAGGATGTATCAATAGAAATGAAAAAGTCGTCATCTGGCCAAATAACATAGTCGATAAAGATATTAATGACATGGTTCTTGCTGGACATGATGTTATGTCTGTGGTAGAATTAAATACCTATTCAGGATTAGAAGCAAAAATTAAATTTAACAACTGGAAAAAAATATGACCAATGGAACAAAGGTAACTAAAAGAAATGGAAAAAATGAACCTCTTGATTTAAATAAACTACATGTAATGGTAGAAGAGGCATGTAAACATCTTGCCGGTGTATCTGCAAGTCAGGTTGAGATTCAATCTGGTATTCAGTTTTATGATGGTATCACAACAGATGAGATTCAAGAGATTTTAATTCGTTCCGCATCAGACTTAGTAAGTTTGGACCATCCAAATTATCAGTTTGTTGCTGCACGACTTCTTTTGTTTGCTGTTCGTAAGCAACTGTATGGTCGTATGCACGAAACACCAACGGTGAAAGAGCAAGTTGAGAGATGTGTTGCTAAAGAAGTTTATGATTCAGAAATACTTGACCTGTATTCTGACGAAGAATTTGATAAACTTCAGTCGTTTATTGATCACGATAGAGATTATTTGTTCACTTATGCAGGTTTGCGTCAAGTATGTGATAAGTATCTTGTCCAGGACAGGAGTAATGGTAAAGTATATGAGACTCCACAGTTCATGTATTTGTTGATTGCTGCAACCATATTCTCTAAATATCCAAAAGAGACAAGACTAGATTACGTTAAAAAATATTACGATGCAATCTCAAGACACAAAATCAACATTCCCACACCTATCATGGCGGGAGTGCGGACACCACTTCGACAATATGCTAGTTGTGTTTTGGTTGATGTTGATGACACCCTCCGTAGTATCGAGTCTAGTGATGCTGCAATTTTTAGGTATGTTGCTCAAAGGGCGGGAATCGGTATCAACGCAGGCAGAATCCGTGGCATCAACAGTAGAATCAGAGGCGGAGAAGTTATTCATACAGGTGTTGTCCCATTCCTCAAAAAATTTGAGTCAACTGTCAGAAGTTGTACACAAAACGGGATTCGTGGTGGAAGTGCTACTGTCCACTTTCCAATCTGGCACATCGAAATCGAAGACATCCTAGTTCTTAAGAACAATAAGGGTACAGAAGACAACCGAGTGAGGAAACTTGATTACTCTATCCAAATCTCAAAAATCTTTTATGAAAGATTTATCAAAAACGAAAAAATCACACTCTTCAGCCCTAACGATGTTCCAGGTCTGTATGATGCTTTTGGCACTCCTGAGTTTGATGACATCTATTTGGGTTATGAACAAGATGGATCAATTCCTCGCAAGACTATCGGAGGTCAAGAATTATTTTTCGACCTCTTGAAAGAACGTGCCGAAACTGGTAGAATCTACATCATGAACATTGACCATTGCAATTCTCACTCATCCTTTATGGATAAGATTGAGATGAGCAATCTGTGTCAAGAGATTACTTTGCCTACCAAACCTTTACAGCATATTGATGATGAAACTGGGGAAATTGCTCTGTGTATCCTTTCTGCTATTAATGTTGGTAAAATTAGGGATCTTGAGGATCTTGATGTTCTTTGTGATCTTGCTGTCAGGAGTCTTGATGAACTCATTGATTTTCAGGGATATCCCGTCAGAGCAGCAGAGATTGCCACAAGAGCACGTCGTTCGTTAGGTATTGGTTATATTGGACTGGCACATTACCTTGCCAAGAACGGGCATAGGTATGAGGATCCTGAAGCATGGAAGTCTATTCATGACTTAACCGAAGCATTCCAATACTATCTCATACAGGCAACTGTTAATCTTGCGAAAGAAAAAGGTGCATGTGAATACAGTCATCGCACTAAGTATGGTAATGGAATTCTGCCGATTGATACATATAAGAATGAGGTAGATGAGATTGTTCCAAATGAGCTTCACTATGATTGGGAGGGTCTTAGGGCACAAGTTAATCAATACGGAGTTAGGAACTCAACGTTGTCCGCACAGATGCCTTCAGAGAGCAGTTCCGTTGTGTCAAACGCAACAAATGGAATTGAACCACCTAGAGGTTACTTGTCCATTAAGAAGTCCAAAAAAGGACCTCTTAAGCAGATTGTTCCACAATACGGAACACTAAAGAACAATTATGATCTTCTATGGGAAATGAAATCCAATAAAGGATACATTAATATTGTTGCCGTAATGCAAAAATTCTTTGACCAGGCAATTTCTGGTAATTGGAGTTACAATCCAGAACATTATCCCAATAATGAAATTCCAGTGTCTATCATGGCACAGGACCTATTAACTACATACAAGTATGGATGGAAGACATCCTACTATCAAAATACATATGACATCAAGACTGACGAAATGGATGATTCCAATGAGTCACTTGATAGTTTAATTTCTCAAATAGAAACCGAAGAGGAGGAAGACTGTGAGTCTTGTAAGATTTAAGACAAATAGAGAGGAAAGCCCTGTGGTCGATTCTATGACCGTGTTCAATGCAGAAGAGGTAGACACTAAAAAGCAACCAATGTTCTTTGGAAAACCATTAGGTATTCAGAGATACGATTCTTACAAGTATCCAATTTTTGATAAGTTAACCACTCAGCAACTAGGATATTTCTGGAGACCCGAAGAGGTATCTCTCCAGAAAGACCGTGCTGATTATCAGACATTACGTCCAGAACAAAAGCATATCTTTACTTCTAATTTGAAGTATCAGATTATGCTTGATTCGGTTCAGGGTCGTGGTCCTGGGATGGCTTTTATCCCTTACTGTTCATTACCTGAATTAGAGGCATGTATGGAGGTCTGGGGGTTCATGGAGATGATTCATAGTCGTTCATATACTCATATCATTAAGAATGTTTATTCAGATCCTTCAGATGTGTTTGATCATATTCTGAATGATGAACGTATTGTTGAACGTGCGATGAGTGTGACTGAAGCATATAATGATTTTATTAATGCAGCACATCATTATGATAGTACTAATGATTGGCAACATGCAATAGAAGGAGTTCCTTATGCACAAGTTTCAAGATATGAACTCAAACGCAAACTCTTCAAAGCAGTTGCAAATGTTAATATCCTTGAAGGTATTCGATTTTACGTATCATTTGCTTGCAGTTTTGCTTTTGGTGAACTCAAACTTATGGAAGGAAGTGCAAAAATCATCTCACTGATTGCCAGAGATGAGAATCAACACCTTGCCATTACTCAGAATATTATGAAGAAGTGGAGAGAAGGTGATGATCCTGATATGGCAAAAATCTTCAAAGAAGAAGAGCAGTGGTTGATTCAAACTTTTGAGAAAACTGTAAATCAAGAAAAACTTTGGGCAGAGTATCTGTTCAAGGATGGTTCGATGATTGGTCTGAATGATAAACTGCTTCAGCAGTATGTGGAATGGATTGCCAATCGTAGAATGAAATCAATTGGACTTAAACCGATCTATGACATACCCGCAAAGAATAACCCACTCCCCTGGACAGAACATTGGATTTCGTCGAAGGGTCTCCAAGTTGCTCCTCAAGAAACAGAAGTTGAATCCTACATCGTCGGAGGAATCAAACAAGATGTTACCGAAAATACGTTTGCAGGGTTCTCCCTGTAAAGGAAATTGTAAGTGTAACTGTATAAAAACTGAAGATGCTTTAGAGATGTATAGAGAAGCAGCAAAATCTGATGCTTTTCTATTTGGTGATTATGATGGGTATAAAGCATTTGAAGATTTAGATCAAGAGGACTCCTAGGGGGGGTCCTTTTTTTATAAATATTCTTATAAAGAGTTAATTAAGAATTACGATGAGAGCTTTATCGCAGTCCGAGTACGGAGAAATCAGAAGTTTGTATGAGAGTATCTATGCTCCTCAAGTAGATGAAGAACTAGAACTTTCTGATGAAGAGTTGACAGAAGCAGTGGAAGATGCTGTTTCTGAACTTATCGAAGAAGGATATGATATTGATGACATCGAAGATGCATTTGATGATGAATTAATTGAAGAAATCCTTGATGAAGCAAAGATTACTTATGGTAGTGATACCGAGAGTCCTGAAGACAGACGTACTCGTGCCAAAGCAAAAGTTGGTGAGAAGAGATCAGCAGCACGTAAGGCAGCAGTCAAAGGTGCTGTAAAGGCAGCAGGAGAGAAGGCAAAAGAAGTAAAGAGTGAAGTTGGTCGTCGTGCTGGAAACGTTGCTGTAAGAGCAAAAGCAGGTGCTACTAAAACTGCTATGAAGGCAACTGGAGTGTCCCCAATGGATGTTCCTACAAAGGCAGGTAAGCAGCGTAAGTCGGCAGATACTTTTGTTGCTGGTCGTAAGGCAGATAGAGATTCTGCTAAGGCAGTCATCAAAAAGAAAGTTGGTGATAAGTATAGAGGTGCTAAAGCAGCAGTAGGAATTGCTGGTTCAATTGCAAAAGACGAAGCAAGAAGAGCAGGACGTAAAGCAAAACTTGCTGGTGGTAAAGCAGTAACGGCAGTCAAGAATGCTCCTGAAAGAGCAGGATCTGCTGCTAGAAAAGGACTTAAGGGTCTAATCAGAAGAGGTGCCGAGAAGGTTGCTTCAGGGGCATCTAAGGTTGCTAAGAGGATGTCTGAAGAGGTTGAAACCTATGATGTAGTGGTCGAGTTCCTGTGCGACTACGGCATCGCAGAGAACCTTCAAGAGGCACAAATGGTGATGGTCAATGAGATTGACTCTGAGGACATTGAGAGCATTCTAGAGGCATATGCTAATGCTAAACTTCCTCTTTCCAGAGAAAAAAAAACTAAAAAAGTAGATGACTGGAAAGAAGATCCAAATAGAGACTTTGGTGTGAGAGGAACTGCTGCTAAAAATCTAGCGTCTAGAGCAACTACCGTTGTAGGAACACAACGTCGTCAGGATAAAGATGCTGGAATGTAATATAAAACTCACATAATCTATCAAGGGGGTTGACAACAACCCTCTTTTTTATTAGACTAGGTTTGTCCCCGTTAAAGATAAATAATAGCTCATTGAGTTCTATACAATGAGCTATGAGAATTCTTGGATATACAATAATGAACCTTTTGAGTCTGATGCTATTGGGAACCACTTTGGTTTTGTTTATTGTATTACCAATAAGTCCAACAAACGACAATACATTGGGAGAAAGTATTTTTGGTCGTTCAGAACACCAAAAGGAAAAAAGAGAAAAGTAAAACAAGAATCTGATTGGAAGAAGTATTATGGTTCTTGTCCTGAGTTGAAGGAAGATATAAAAAGATACGGCAAAGAGTTCTTCAGTAGAGTAATATTAAGTCTTCATGAGAAGAAGGGAGATTGTAACTTTGAGGAGACT
>CEVS01169491.1_pt1 | contig 11302 bp, 16 predicted proteins | sample 361571 | NCBI WGS metagenome assembly CEVS01 (sample SAMEA2623850, study PRJEB7988) | marine metagenome | isolation source: saline water (ENVO:00002010), including | reverse complement strand
ATAACTGCAACTGGCGGTTGGAGCGATAGCAAAGGCTCGAACCATATTATTGTTGCGAGCGATTGTGGCTGCTTGATTAATTCCTGAAGCAAATTGAGAGACAAGTTCATACGCGGCAGATCGAATAGTTTCATTGTTGTTATATTGATCTAACGCTCTTCCAAATTGTTCGTAAGTCACTCCGTAACGTCGGAGGAGATTGGCCAGACCCAGCATTCCAAGTCCAACTTGTCTATCGATTTCGGGGGATAGGTATTCACCAGTTGCTCCCACACCTGTTTTACTATGGAGTCTGCACAATTCGGACATGCCTTCAACAAAAGCACGGGGGATGTCGTCGAATTCACAGGCACCGAGATTGACATGTTGTAAGAGGCACGTTCCGCGTGAGGGCAAGTAAACCTCAAGGCAAACATTCCCGAAAATTCTGTTTCCTTCATTGTCATATCGGACTTTATTTAGCCATATATCTCCTGACTTGATTCCATGTAGTAGCTCTTCCTTAAACGTACAATCCTGCCACCACTCTTCAGTGATGTTGATGCATCGTTTGACCCAAGGAAGTTCGGATCTAGGAGTAGTAATGAACTCAAGAGCATCGGCATGATTAAGGGAAATATGAAGAACAATCGCACCATTTTTGTAATGACCGCCTCTACGTAGGATTTCATTTAAAGAGCTATAAATTTTACCGAAAGATACGGGGCCAGATGCAACCACACCTGACTCCCTGACATAACCCTTAGGGTCAAGATCAGATAGGTGAATAGCACAACCTGCTCCGAATCTCAGGGCATGTGAAGCAAACCTCCAGCTTGCCTCAATACCATTAGGTCCCTCCATTTCATTGGAGACCTTATAGACGGTACAGCTGACAGGAAGGCGACCAGTTGGGTCATCCATCCAAGATTGTACCCGTCCAGTGCGGGAGATTAGATTAGTCATTTGTTGGTTTGATGTAATGATATTTTGGTTTAGCGTTCAACTGTTCCATTATTTATTTGGCACGTGGTTTATGCTTGGTACGTAGGTTCTCTATTTTTTTATCTTGTTCTGAAATACGCCATTCAAGATCGTTAATTAATTCTAGAAGTGCATCAAATTTTTCCTCAGTATCCATCTCTTCGGTTGGACAACCGTAAACTGGATGTTCATAGCCAATCTTGTTTTGAAAAACATCGTTTGTATATCTCATTAGTTAACCTCCTGTGTTTTTGTTGGGCGCATTGCTTCCATGAAGGGAACCATTGCATTATCACCTTGGGTAGTGCGAATGTAATCAAGACATTGAGCTAACTGCCAATCGGCAGAGGCGCGCATATTCTCGGGGTCACAAGGGTGAACAGAGTCTTGGATTTGGTCGCAGATCTCGTCAGTCAGTGGGTGTGTCATACCAAATCTTCAAAGGTTGCTTTCTTAAAATTTGGTCCCTTAAGAACCTTCCCATCTCCTCTGTAGATAGGCTTACCGTCTTCTCCCAACTTAGACATGTTCGCTTTATGAACACGTCTCATAGCTTCGTCTAGATCCCATTCTTGGGATGCAGCATATTGGAAGCAGACATAGACAAGGTCAGCTAATTCATTGAGCTGTTCAGCCTCATCTTTGTGGTGATAAGCCTCATGGAATTCACTCCATTCCTCATCGATCAAAGATTTCTGAGTCCCTCTCACTTTCCCACTCGTTGAAAGCTTGTAGGCTGCTCTGAATTGTTCCGCTTGATCCAGCAGAGATGGTGTGTTCAAGTTCATTTTCAAGGTAGTTGATTGCTTGTTCTAGATCTCTTTGTTTAGTGTTGTTTTCTTTTTTACCAGCGCGGCAAACGTATTTAACTACGTTCCCAAGATGAAAACTTAACTCTTGTTCTCGGATGAAGTCTCCGATTTTCCAATTGCTTCCGTAGTGTTCGGGTGATTGGGCCATTTTTTCAATAAATTTGTCATGTTATTACCTAAAACAAAGCATTGCTTTTGTAATGCCATAAAAAGGGTAATAATATCTTTTTTATCTGCTTCAGGCAGCAAATCTTCAAGCCTTCTAAGCTTAAATTGTTGCTCCATTGTTAGATTAAATTCCGGCATCGGTGGGATCCCAGAGTATTGGTTGTTTTGCTGTCCAGTCATAATCATCGGTGGTAAGAATCTTTGCAAGTCTTGCATTTTGCAGTGCAATGTCTTCACCAAGATCCTTCTCAGCAAATGCATCAACAACTGTTTTCCAAGTGTAACCTTTTTCTTCAAACAAAGCAACTGCGCGTTTGATTCCTATCCCAGGTACACCACTGTAACCGTCCGTCTGGTCACCTGCAAGCGTTTGTATAAGGTGCCAGCGTTGTCCTTCTATAGCATCCACATTCACGGTTTCATCCATGTTGTAGAGCATCCCAGGTATCTGACGCATATCCTTATCAGGACTAACGATAATGTTACCAGGATATTTAGTAGCGTAGATACCCATACTATCATCAGCTTCAAGAGTTGGGAGTATTACTACTTCATACTCATCTTTGAGAGCATTGATGACACGTTTGTATCCACAAGGTTTCTTACGATTACGGTGACCTTTATAAGCAGGCATGATTTCCTTACGAAAGTTAGTACTATCACTAAAGAAAAGAACTACTTCAGGTACATCCCACATGAACTTGGTTTTAATTTTATTTAGTTCACGTTTAACAGCTGAATAGGCTTCACTGAATTTGCTGACAACTACAATTACATCGTCACCAAAGTCTAGGTCAGACTCTGCACCAGCGCAAGCTTTATAAACAATGTAATCGGCGTCAACATTTAGCTTCATTTACCTTGTCCTCTATATTTCTTTTTACCCTTTCGTGGTTTACTATGCAAACCGTTACCCTGACGTGTTTTCTTCGATGTAAAAGGTACTACGGTAATTACCCCCATCAATGACTTACTTCTCATTAGTGTGTTTCACTCCAGTTTTTTCCTTGTTTTGCTTCCGCGTCGATTCTAACTCTGAGGTTGTAGTATTCTCCAGCTGCGAGACTGCTAAATACCAAGGATGTTGATAAGTCAGCTGCGTGTTCAGGGGAACACTCGAATTGTAATTCGTCATGTATGAAAGCTAGTTGAGAACAATTTAAATTTAATTTTTTTATGTTTTGTTGGTTGATAACCATCCAACGTTTTGCCAAGATTGCAGAGTTACCTTGAAGGCAGTAGTTCAACGCTTTATGCGGGCTATCCACCATAATTTTTCTGCCATCGATAGACTTGAGAAAACCTCGCTCCGCTGCTTTCTTGATAGCCTCAAGTAATTTATCCAGCCCATCAATCGCTTGAATGTAGGCTTCTCTGATCTCTTTTCCTTTCTTCTTGGCTTTCGCGGATGAAAGAAGTTTGTCATAGCTGTGTCCAATTTTTTCGTCACCTGCACCATACAAAAATGCGTATGAAATTGTCTTGATTTGTTTGCGAGAAACGCCCACCTTATCTGCATTTACTTGGTGTATATCTCCATTGAGGAGGATGTCTCTGTACCTATTTCCATCGTATCGGGATAGGAAATGGCTAAGCATACGAAGCTCAATCCCAGACAAATCAGCAGCGACCATGATTTTACCCGGAGATGGTATAAAAAGTTCTCTAAATCTAGGGTCACTTGGCACTTGGGCGAGATTTGGATTTCTGTGTGCACAGCGAAAAGTGGAAGTAGCAACGGAACAATGATGATGTATTCTATTAGCAGTCGTAGATAGCTTCAGCCACGCGTTCGCGCCTTCTGATATCATTCCAAGCATCTTCGTTATCGTCAAAATCCGCAGGAATGCAAGGGCAGTCGATGTCCCTATCTCCTTCAGTATCGGTTCGTCGATGATGGGCTTCCCAGTAGGTGTCGTCTGGGTTGGAATCCAACCATGAAATGTTTGCAGGATCCATGCTATATGATCTCTTGATGTAGGATTTAATTCTTTAAGGCGTGTAAGTGCAGCACCTTTGACATAGCCTTGGGTCCGATTATCTCGTTTAGGAGTAAATACTGGTCCGGCAACGTAAGGATGCCTGTTACGTAGTAGTTGATAAGTTTCTTCAAGCTCTTGTCTGAGAGTTGATGCAAGTTGCCATGCAGAGCGTTCATCAAAGCACCATCCATGTAATTCTTGTTTTGTGAGGATTTCCGCTGCTTCATGTTCTAGCGCAACCCATTCAGGTATGGTTGGAAGTGTGTCCAAAGTTTTTTAGTTACAGTAACGTCTTGTATCATGTAATTTTCCATTTCTGGTGTCCATTCTTTCCAATCGGTATCTTCGCAGTAATCACCTTTATGTTCATTAAGACGGTAACCCCAAGATGCTAGTGAATGTGATCCATAAAGTTTAAGTGGCATACCCTCCCATGTTTTTTGTTTGTCAATTTCTGTCAAGTTCGGGTGATAAAGACGGCTAAGCAAAAGAGTATCCAAGCAATCACCAATACGTCTAAACCAGGGGTAAAACTTATTGATGATAGGAATATCGTACCCAATAATGTTATGACCGATAATGTAATCAGCGTCTTCGAGTAATTGGATACCGCGTACGATAGGTTCCGTTGCTTTTCTCTCCGTTGCTGACTGAAACGATTGGTCATTAAATACCATTGTTTTTTCAGTTTGAGTGTCATAAATACAAAGGCAGTGGATTTTGGTAGCATCACGTAATAAACCGTCAGTTTCTAAATCAAAGATTAGCATTCAACGTCCTTGCCAGTGATAGGTTTTATCAACAAACTTAGCACGTTTCACTTCTTCTTCAGTAGGAGGATTAGGCTTATGTAATGATAAATCAATACGAAACGGTACATTTTCTTTAATAAATTCTTCGTTCATGGCTTCGTATTCAGAAATCTGTTTCTGCGTTAAATTCTGCTGGTTCTGTAGTTTCATTATATTCACAGGTAGATAAGTTAAACTTTAGTCTGCAAGCGACACCATCTTCGCCAGAATTTCTATTTTTAAGGACTCTAACAATCGTTGTATTTCTATCAGATTCACTCTGCTGATCTCTTTCGAGTGCAATAACATTGTCACTGAGCTGACCAATGCTTCTACTTCCTCGAAGGTTTCGCAGTTGCACCCTGCCGCCTTCTTCATGTGATTGTCCATTTGTGGGTGTTGTTGTGTGACATACTAAGAAAAGTGCTATACCTGTGCGTTCTACAAGTGAGCGTAACCGAGTCATAGTAACGTCAATCATTCGACGTTCATCTCCCTCAAGACCACTCATTAAGATTGATAGGTGGTCAAGGAAAATAACTTTACAATCAAGTCCTGAGGCTAGGTATTCAATCCTGTTATAGATAATATCAGGTTCATATGAACCAAAACCGTCAAATAAGAATAAATCCCAATCTTTTACTGTTTTATCAAATGCTTCTGTCAATTCTTCATTAGTACGTTGTTCCAAATGTAATGATTTACGTACTCCAACTGACATTAAACCTAGACCTGTTCTTCTGACACTTTCTTCAAGCGCCAGGTAACCGATCCTGACCTTTTGCTGCAATAGGTGAGCTGCAATTTCACGACAGAAGCTGGATTTTCCGATACCAGAACCTGCTGTAATCGTTGTAAGCTCCCCCAGCCTGATCCCTCGTAGTTCCTTTTCAAGTCCTTGGAATGGGTAGTCATAATCTGCTGGTGGTTGTGGTGTAGTTAATACTTCGAGTAAAGATTTTGCGTCTACAATACCATCAGGTCTGAATTCCTTACGTTTAAAGAATGCATCATCGATAGCCTTGTTATCGCCAGCTTGTAAGGCGTCTGAAAGGTCTTTGTAAGCCTCTAGACGGGCGATGTAAGCCTTGCCAGGTGGTAGTACACCTGCAGCGTCCTCAGCAGCCTTCTGACCCGGTTCATCAGAATCAAACCAAAGCAATATTTCTTCATAACCTTGAAGAAACTCTAGGTTTTTCTGTACTGCTTTCTTGGCTCCTGCCGCACCACTAGGTAATGATACTACAGGCCAACTTGGAAATAGCTCTGCATAAGACACACAATCAAGCTCACCTTCAGTGATGATTATACGCTTACCACTGTTACTCCATAAATGTTGTCCAAAGAATGTACCAGGAGATTCTCCTTCATAAGTAAACTGCTTGTCTTTAGTTTTTATCTTAGCACCTTTTACAATGCCAGATGGATCGTGATAGTAAAACCTTAACTTGTCTCCATCACGATATATTTTAAATTTCTCACATGTTGCTTGGCTTATCTTACGTTTCTGCAGCCGTTCGGCTGAGCCTTTGATTTCCAATTTGTTATTATTGTGAATGTGTACAGGTTCCTCATCACCTTGAGTATAAGTATGACATACAAAACAATAACTGTGGTCAGTATAGATAGCATTGCCATCTGATGATCCACAATTATCGCAAGGTCCGTGTCTTATAAACTCAGATGAGCCAGTCGATTGGTATGTTGTGGAATGATGTCCACGGTATGTTGTGTTTGTCACACCATTTTGCGTATGTTGTTTTTGATCCTTTACTAATTTTATTATATGGAGACTGGAAGACCATACGTAAATCAAGTTCAGGGTGTTGTTCTTTTACATTCTTGATCTTACGTCTATCTTCAGCTTCCCAATAACCTTTACATTCTAAATATACACCATTAGGTAATAGAAAATCAGGAGTGTAGATATGCTGAATGATATAAGGAACCTTTGTTGATTCATACTCATATTTAACACCCAGCTCACACATAAGATCAGCAACTCGTTCTTCGAGACCTGATCGAAATGCCATTAGAAGTCGTCTTCAACCTCCTCTTCAACAACAGTAGGTGTAACATTTGGTGCACTTTGCTTGAAACCTTTAGTAGTTCCAAATAGTGCAGCTACATCTTCAGTACTCATATCTCCTGCATCCACTCCAGCAGCACCGCTAAGTGCAACGATCTGTACTCCAAGTAGTTTAAGACTTGTACCGTAAGTAACGCCATCACGCATCACATAAGGTTTCTGATAGAACGCTAGGTTTACCTTTGTTCCACTATAAGCAGGGATGTTTGTATCAGTAATAATTGTCCCTTCAGTGTCAACTACAGGGGGCTTTTCATCCTCAGGCCAGCTGAACTTAATTGTGTATTGTCCTTCAGATACCTCTTCCCATGGTTCAGGTCGTAGTGTTGAACGCTTAGGGTTTTTTAGTTTGGATTCGCACCATTTTAAGTTTTCTGTACGTTCTTCTTCGAGACTTTCTACTACATCTTCAGACACTAAAGCTTTTAGGCTATAGCCAAACTTAGATGGTTTCAGTATAGCTTGGAATCCTTCAAGGACTACAGGCTGTTCAGTTTTGTGGATTGTACGTGGCATTTAACAAAAGAAGTAAGTGGATTCAATTACGGATTCCGGTTCAAGGTCTCCAATAATCGGTGGTTCAGTCTTTGCGCCTATTTGGTCAGCAAAGTCTTGTAAGTAATTGTGTTCGGCAAATAGGTGCATATATGTCTCTCGTACAATTGCACTGAGAGCAGACATGTCGGTAGCACGACACAATACAGAATCATGGATGAGAGCGATCGGTGCATTGAAAGCTAATGCACTGAAGTGGAGCAAGGAAGCATCGAGTGAATGTATTAAGTTAGGTGCTGTTGCATTCTTGTGGTGTTGTTTGTCAACTTCGTCACTATCTTGTGTAGCAACTTCTAACTCACAACGACCAAGCAGTTGTAATTTAACTGTTACAACTTCTTTTTTCATAAGTTTTTGATTAACAACAAAACCTGATGGTGTAGACCAAGTTAGTTCTGTTTTACCCAAGTCAATTGCTTTAGCAACCTCCTCTTCAATCCAACTCATGACAGCCATAGGACCAGGTACGACCTCATCCATAGCATTTCTAACAGCCTCAACAGTTTTTGTCAAGTCATCTTTATCAATCTCAATACCCTTTTCTTTTAGTGCGTCCTTGATGTACCCACGATTTGAGAAAGGTTTTGCATTATAAGGTACGGTCATCACTACTCTTTTGACTACCTTTCTATCCATATAATTACGAATAGAATTAGGGCAGAAAGGAGTAGCAGTACGAGCGACGACAGCATAAGCATCCTGTGGTTTATCAGATGGTATAACATTAACAAGACTAGCAGTATTCTTATCTTTAGCAAGACCTGCTAGTATCTGTAACCCGCTACAAGTAGCATCTGTGGCTACAGGCAAACTTGTAAAATTACGATCACACTTAAGCACACAATGATAATACTCATCACATGCTGCCAAAAACTGCCATGGCTCATCAGCTACTTCCCAGTCGTGAATGTGTAAGATAGGATCACTAGCGACACAAGATATAAGATGAGTATTATCCTTTACCCAATCTAATCTTTCTTGCATTGTAGCTTTATCTAGACCATACGTAGTTGCTACTTGAAATGCTAACCAATCTTCAGCTTCAGGAGTCATGTAAGACGGTTCAGCAAAAGACAATAAACTTTTTCCAAAGTCTGTGTCTTGTGGTGTTAAGAATGAAGGGATTGGGTAAGCTCTACCTCTGTAATCAAAAGACCAAGGAATAAAGAATTTATCTTTACTCTTAAATCTTTGTACAGCTTCCATTGTCATTCTTGTTCTACATGACTTCTTAAACTCTTGAGCTTGTAAATTGTAAACAGCAGCAGCTTGTCTGTTATAACTATGACGAGCTTCTTTATTATCTGCTATATCTACAGGCTTAGGAGGTAAGTCATGCTGAATAATAGGGAGAAACTTACCGACAGCTCGTTCCAATCTATCTAGTTCTTCCGCTACACCCACAGTGAATGGGTTTAGACGATAAGCAACCTTCTGAATTCGGTTCAAAAACTCAATAGGTCTCTCTCCCTGTATACATCCGCCCGTACCGCGTCTAACCATATCATGGCCTCTCATCACCTCATTTAGGATGTAACCGCCACATTTTTCATGTGTCCAGTCATTAGGTTCAATAAGCATTGGCCATGCAAGTGGGCTGAATAACTCAGCATCACGCATTACTGCGTCCTTGATCTCAAGAAATTCTGCAGTCGGTACAACATATTGAACACGTTTACGTCCTTCTTGTTGCATGTCTTTTGTGAACCACCCGATGCTTTGCATGATGCAGTCAAGTAACCAGCCTCCAAGTTTAATGCGATTAGCTCTGCCCCATGCATCCCATTGTTTAACGTCATAACGATTCATCAAAGTACGGATCACAACTATTTTTTGTTGTGTACCTATTGAACGATGCCAATAGTTCTCTTTTAATACATGTAGAAGTCCTGGTGCATGTTTTTCGTAGTGTCTCATTTGACACTCTTGCTCAACAGCAATACCTATGGCATCACACACATTTACTGCTTGATTACTTTTATCTTTATATGAAAAGACTTTATCAAAAGTTAATTTAACAGCTAAAGCAGCAGCAGCAAGAGGCTCAACATCAGCAAGATACCGTTGAATCTCTTTGAATGTTTTACCTGCTTCACCTTTAGTCAACCTAGTTGTAGTATTTTCAATACGTCTAACCACAAGAGGCAACAAGGTATCAATAGAAGCAGCCCCATATACAGTAGCAGACGCATAAGATTTACTCTCTAAATCGTAGGTGTTCTTATGTAAACGCTTGAGACCTTGTGAAATAGCATCACGCTCAAATTGGATCTGTTCGTCTATTTGTGCTGGTGTTGGCAAATAAATCCTCCTCTGCGTCCTTGTGATCGGTGAATGTGTAGCATTGAGCTAGTTCAGGATAGTCCTCACTAAACTCTTCAAACTGTTCAATCGTAATCAGGCTCATAATTAGGGGTGATAAAGTGTAAACTGTTTTCAGTGCAGACAACAATCTCGCTGCCTTTTAACATTAGCTTTTTAATCTTGTTATCAGCAGCATGACGTTTTTGATAGACATATTCTTTTACTTTGCCTTTAGGTGTTGTTTCTCGGATAATACAACATACAGAACTAGGTAGCTCCCAACCACTTAACTTCCAATCACAAAACTCACCATAAGTTGGTGCATAAAGGAACTCATCAGGTATTTCCTTCCATTGTTGCCAATTATTCGGCAAATAAGGTTTCTTGTTATTCATTTAGCTCTAAATAAACATCTCTTAAGTATTGTGATCCACCGGACAATTCAACTGCAGTCCATATGGCTACATCTGAATCGGGTGCTAATAAATATCGCACCTGACCATCTGTTGTAGTATAGCACCACGTCTTAAGATTCTGTTTCTTTAGCATTAGATTTACGTGCTTTGGTTGTTCGTTGCGTCCTTGGTTTAGGAGTTGTGAATGTGTCGCGTTCTGCTAACTCTTCATAAATTGCTGTCCATTTATGATTAGGATAGTGATGAAGAAAACATAAGATAGCGTTCTTGATGAAGTAATCATCATCATAAGATTTAGATTGCATAGTTAAATGATGTCGTCTGGTTTAATGTACTGTGCCTTGAGAGCCTCTGCACGCTCCCTTAGTCTCTTTAGTTGTCTTTGTACCCACAGCGTTTGAAAGCCTGCTGTGGGCGCTTGTGGACGTGTCTCAGGTGTCATCTGATGCTATCTCGATAGAATGAATTGTATAATCTAGTTTGTTGAGACGTTCTACTTCTTTGTCCATTACTTTTTCAGAACCGACAAACAATGAACGCATCTCATTTAAAAAATTACAGTAGTAGTTAATCCTGATCATTAATTTATCTTATCAAAGAATGGATGGTTAAAGAATTCAGGATATAGTTTAGAGTTATCCATAATTTGATTGGCAATTGCATCAATGTCATGCCTTTCACCCTCTCCAATGAGTTGTTCAACAATCAATTGATAAGCATACTGAGCTGCAAACTTATCCAAACCATAGACATATTCTGCTGACATAGTGTTCATTTAGTTCTCCTGTAGTAGTTAGAGCTAACACGATTAGCTCGTTGATACACTGTTGCTGTGGCAAATAAGCCTACCATTCCAATAATGGCAAGGATGATTGTTGTTTCAGTTGGCATAAGTCGTTGCTGCGTCCTTGTAATGCGAAGTGAATGTGTTGAATGTGAAATCCGCCGCAATGTATTATTAATTACGACGGATTGTGATTGCAAGTAATAATAATCAATTAATACTGTTTAATAATAATTAATTAGAAGTTACGATTGAAGAAATAGTATTCACACTCGTGATAAATTGCAAAGTAATCATATTGAATTGATTGATACCATACTAACTCCCAATCAATTGCACTTTCTAAATAGACTGGCATCTTGTCAAGAATATCACTATTAATATCATATAGCAAGTCCTCACAAAATGTTGACTCGTCACGATAACAGCCAGAGTAAG
>CEVS01081146.1_pt1 | contig 11317 bp, 10 predicted proteins | sample 361571 | NCBI WGS metagenome assembly CEVS01 (sample SAMEA2623850, study PRJEB7988) | marine metagenome | isolation source: saline water (ENVO:00002010), including | reverse complement strand
CCTGTATTCGGCTCCGAAATTAATATTTATTCGTATCGTCAACCGTTTCTTATTCAACCACTTACTGACGCCTTCACTGAACAAACAGGCATTAAGGTAAATGTTGCATATCTGCGCAAGGGAATGATTGAACGCATGAAAGCCGAAGGAAAGAGAAGTCCAGCTGACGTTGTTCTTACTGTGGATATTTCTAGACTAGCGGCAGTCGTCGAAGCCAACTTGACCCAACCAGTTCTGAATAAAACTTTGGAAAAAAACATTCCTACGATTTACAGAGACCCAGATAATCACTGGTTTGGGTTAACCACTAGAGCAAGGATTATCTATGCGAGCAAGGATAAAGTGTCTGACGGCGAAGTGACTACATATGAAAACTTAGCGGATCCGAAGTGGAAGGGACGTATTTGCACTCGATCAGGAACAAATGCTTACACTGTAGCACTTACATCAGCAATTATTCATCACCATGGGGCCGAAAAAGCTGAAGAGTGGCTAAGATCGGTAAAAAATAATTTAGCCCGGAAACCACAAGGTAACGATCGGGCGCAGGTCAAGGCAATCTGGGCCGGCGAATGTGATATATCAATTGGAAATACATACTACATGGGTAAGATGCTAAAAGATCCTGAGCAAAAAGCATGGGCAGACAGTGTAAGAATAGTTTTTCCTGTATTTGAAAATGGTGGAACACACGTGAATATATCTGGTATCGCTCTTGCAAAGCACTCGCCCAATAAAGAAAATGCAGTAAAACTCATGGAGTTTTTAAGTTCTCCTGAGGCACAAAAAATTTACGCATTTGCAAATTTTGAGTACCCGATTGCACCTAACGCTGAGCCAGCTGAGTTAGTTAAAAACTGGGGTACTTTTACACCAGATGATGTTAATCTAATGGATTTGGCAAAGCTAAGAAGCACTGCACTTAAGCTGACAGAAATTGTAGACTTCGACGGTTGAATTTTAATTGAAGCTTATATTGAACCTGCGCTTTCCTTAGCGCAGGTTTTTTAATAGAGTGACGCAACTTAATTAATTTAAATTAGGATTAAATTTGTGCCACAACGTAAAATAATAATTGATACAGATCCCGGGCAAGATGATGCAGTAGCAATATTACTTGCCCTTGCCAGCCCCGAAGAAATCGAGGTTCTTGGCATTACTGCAGTAGCAGGTAACGTTCCACTTAATTTAACAAAAAAAAACGCACGGATAGTTTGCGAGTTAGCAAAAAAAACTGATATAAAGGTTTTTGCAGGCTGTGACACCCCAATGAAAAGGCCACTAGTTACAGCCGAACATGTTCATGGAAAGACTGGTCTGGATGGACCGACCCTTCCAGATCCCCAAATGCCTCTTCAAAAGCAACATGCAGTTGACTTTATAATTGAAACAGTTCGAAACAACGAAGCTGGCACCATAACATTATGCCCGTTGGGACCACTCACAAATATAGCAACAGCAATTGAGAAGGCACCGGACATAAAAGAGAAAGTCCAAGAGATCGTTTTGATGGGCGGAGCTTATTTCGAGGTTGGCAATATAACACCTACAGCAGAATTCAATATATATGTAGATCCTGAGGCAGCAGAAATTGTGTTTCAGTCAAACATTAAAATCACCGTATTACCCCTTGATGTTACTCATAAAGCTCTTGTCACCAAGGCTAGAAATGACGCTTTTCGGGCACTGAATTCACCGGTAGGTAAAGCAGTTGCTGAAATGACTGATTTTTTTGAGAGGTTTGATAAAGAAAAATATGGATCGGACGGTGCCCCGCTGCATGACCCCTGCGTTATTGCCTACATACTTTCGCCAGATTTATTTTCGGGTCGTCACATTAATGTTGAAGTAGAAACTCAGTCTGAACTTACGCTGGGAATGACGGTAGCTGACTGGTGGAAAGTTTCAGGCCGCCCACCGAACGCCTATTTTATTGGTGATCTGGATGCTGACGGATTTTTCTCCTTATTGACTGAGCGTTTAACTCGCCTTTAGATGAAAAATTCACTAGGTATGGAATAAAAATCGATTGTTAATAAACATGAATGCAAAATTTCCTTTTGATAATACCTATTCCACACTGCCAAGGCAGTTTTTTCATAAACAAAAACCTGCTGCGGTTTCTAAGGCTGAGCTGATAGCTTGTAATTTTCAATTGGCTGAAGAATTAGATATAAAACTTCCCAGCAGCGGACTAGAATTGATCTTTTCAGGACAAATGATACCCGACGGAGCAGACCCCTTAGCACAAGCCTATGCTGGGCATCAATTTGGCTATTATAATGCACAACTAGGTGATGGCAGAGCCCTTTTGCTAGGTGAGCTAAACACAAAATTAGGGCGGTATGATATCCAATTAAAGGGCTCTGGAACAACACCTTATTCTCGCAGTGGAGATGGATTATCTTGGTTAGGCCCTGTTCTACGAGAATATATAGTATCAGAAGCCATGCATCATTTAGGAATACCGACCACCAGATCTTTAGCTGCGGTAGAGACTGGCGATAAAGTTTTGAGAGAAACCGTACTCCCAGGAGCCATTTTAACAAGAATTGCGAAAAGTCATATACGCGTCGGAACATTTCAATACTTTGCACATAACAAAGATACGGAAGCTCTTGAAACGTTATATAAATATACACGAGAACGGCATTATAACGAAACAAAATCCATCTCAGAATTTTTGAGCTGCGTTATCAATGCACAAAGTGATTTGATAACTGATTGGCTTAGCGTTGGTTTTATTCATGGAGTAATGAATACCGATAATTGCTCAATATCAGGTGAAACAATAGATTATGGACCTTGTGCATTTTTGGACAAATATAGCCCCTCGAAAGTTTTTTCTTCCATAGATAGCTATGGAAGATATGCATACTCAGCTCAGGCTGATGTGATTGTTTGGAATATGGCTCAATTGGCAAATGCACTTCTTCCAATAGTGGAAAACGACGATGGTGTATTAAATAGTTTTAAAGAACTGATCCACGAAATGCCAAATCAAATAAGAAGTTTGTGGTTAGAAAAATTTGGAAAAAAAATTGGCATATCCAAAACTAATCCCGATGATTACAAGTTAATAAGTAGCTTTTTAAATGGCCTAGCTTCTAGAAATGAAGATTTCACGATAAGCTTTAGGAAGCTTACGGAGGAACCCGAATACTTCAAATCTGTTGACCCTGATTGGTTTAAGACTTGGCAAACTCGAATATCAGGCGAACCTGATCACTTTTCAATTATGGCTAAGACAAATCCAAATCTGATACCACGCAATCATCAAATAGAATTAGCAATAAAAGCAGCGCTAAATTCTAATTTCGATCCTTTTCATAGATTGAATAAAGCCTTAAAATCACCTTACGACAAATCCTCGGAGTTCTCCGATTTAGAAGCTGCCCCAGCGGATGAGGAAGAAGTTTTGAAAACATTCTGTGGGACCTAGTTCTTGCGTTTCTGCTAAACATTAAGATAACATAAACCGTCTTATAAAAAATATAGTCAAAATGATTGATACAATTCTGCAAAGGTGCGAACAAAAAGGCTTGCGTATGACGAGCCAGCGCAAAATTATAGCTTTAGTATTAGAGGATGCTGCTGACCATCCTGACGTCGAGGAGTTGTATAAACGCGCATCTAAAATTGATCCTACGATTTCTATAGCAACTGTATACAGAACCGTTAAGCTTTTTGATGAGGCTGGCATTTTAGACAAATTAGAGTTCGGGGATGGACGTGCTCGCTATGAAGACGCTGAGCGTGAACATCATGATCATCTGATTGATGTTAATTCCGGTCGGGTTATAGAGTTTGTGGACTCTGATATTGAAAAATTACAGGAAAAAATAGCCAATAAACTTGGCTATAAACTCATGGGTCACAAACTTGAGCTTTACGGCGTTCCATTGAAAAAGTCGTAACTTGACAAATAAAACCTTCTGAGCGAGAGATTTGGCTCATTATTTGGGTTCAAATGGTCAATCTCCGAGGTATTTTGTTTATGATGCTATCAATGGCATGTTTCGCCATTGAGGACACTTTCATAAAAATTCTATCAGCTAGATTACCTGCAACCCAAATTCTGTTTTCAATAGGCTTCGGTGGCGCTTTAATTACTTTTTTGATTGCATTTGTATCGCGTGTGAACCTAGCGGATAAAATATTACTCAATAAACATGTCATAACACGAACAGTCGCTGACTTATTTGGAGCACTCTCGTTCACTTCAGCTATGGTATTAATACCAATGTCTCTTCTCGCATCTATTTTACAAGCAACACCATTATTTGTGACATTGGGAGCTGCTGTATTATTGGGTGAAAAGGTGGGCTGGCGCAGATGGTCAGCAATTTTAACAGGGTTTGTTGGTGTTTTAATTATACTGCAACCCGGCTATGGAAATTTCCAAATAGCTTCGCTTTTAGGTTTAGCCGCAGTTTTGTGTTTAGCTCTGAGAGATGTGGTTACAAGAGATATGGCAACTGAAATTCCAACTATAACTGTTACATTTTACGCGTGTTTGGCGATGGGAAGCGCTGGATTCATAGCTTATCCTTTTTTTGGGCCACTTTTTCTGCCTACCGCATTTGAAACGGTGATCCTAATAGGCGCCGCGATTATAGGTCTTAGCGGTTATTTGTTACTTGTTTTAGCCACTCGCAAAGGCGACGTGTCAGTGATTGCGCCATTCCGATACTCTAGACTTCTATTCTCTTTAGGTCTCGCCAGTTTAATTTTAGGAGAAAAACTTACATTTCCAATTATTTTTGGTGGTATTTTAATAGTTGGTTCTGGTATTTACATGTTTGGACGCGAAAGAAGGTTATCTTTACGAAAAATTGACTATATAAATTAAAAGTATGCGGAATAAACGATAGATAAAAAGAGATATTTGTTAACGCTAACAATAGGTATATACATTAAAATTAAATTTTGTTACTCGGAATTCATAGTTACGAAAGGCTAATTAAATGAGTACCATTATCGATATTCATGCGCGGGAAATTCTGGATAGTAGGGGAAACCCAACAGTTGAAGTCGATGTAACTTTAGAAGACGGAACACTTGGCCGAGCAGCCGTACCGTCAGGTGCCTCAACAGGGGCGCACGAAGCGGTAGAAAAACGAGACTCTGATAAAAATAGATACAACGGAAAAGGCGTACTTGACGCAGTTGCTGCCGTTAATGGTGAATTAGCCAATGCATTGCTAGGGCATGATGCGACTGAACAGTCTTCGATTGACTATTTGATGATTGATATAGATGGAACTCCGAATAAGGCGCGCCTCGGCGCTAATGCTATTCTAGGCGTTTCACTTGCTTGCGCAAAGGCGGCAGCCAGTTTTTGTAATTTATCGCTCTACCGATACGTTGGTGGCACCTCAGCAAAAATTCTTCCTGTTCCAATGATGAATATTATTAATGGTGGCGAGCACGCAGATAATCCTATCGATATTCAAGAATTCATGATAATGCCCGTTGCCGCAGAAAATATAAAAGACGCAGTGAGAATGGGGTCAGAAATCTTTCATACCCTTAAAAATCAGTTAAAAGATGCAAACTTATCAACAGGAATTGGCGACGAGGGCGGATTCGCCCCTAACATTCGTTCAACGAGAGAAGCTCTTGATTTTATTTTAAATTCTATAGAAAAATCTGGATACTCTCCTGGTCGCGAAGTTTTGTTAGCTTTAGATTGTGCCTCAACAGAATACTACCAAAAGAACAAATACGTTCTCAAAGGCGAGGGAAAACGATTAAGCAGTACTGAAAATGTAGCATATCTCGAAAGCCTAGTTAATGATTATCCAATAATTTCTATTGAAGATGGCATGGCAGAAGATGACTGGGATGGATGGGTAGCTCTTACTGAAACCCTTGGCGATAAAATTCAATTAGTTGGCGACGATTTGTTTGTAACAAACCCTCTACGGTTGAAAATGGGTATCGAAAGAAAAGCCGCAAACTCAATGCTTGTGAAGGTTAATCAAATTGGAACTTTATCTGAAACCTTAAATGCTGTCGAAATTGCTCATCGTGCCAACTTTACAAATGTAATGAGTCACAGGTCTGGAGAAACGGAAGACTTCACCATATCTGACCTTGCAGTTGCAACTAATTGTGGCCAAATTAAGACCGGATCTTTGGCACGTTCTGATAGATTGGCAAAATATAATCAACTTATTCGTATCGAAGAAGAATTAGGAGAGACTGCCGAATACGCTGGGCGTTCAATTTTGAGGACTAACTTAGAAAGTTAACCATTTATCAAAATAGAAAGAGCTTTAGCCGTTCTCGGCAATCGCGCTTTCTTAAACAATTGACGCATTGTCCAGTCTTTTTCTAATTTAATATTAGTCTCGTTTAATAATCTCTGAGCAGTCTCAATAATTTCAGAAGTGTCTTCATCTTTTAGATATTCTGTTAAAACACTATCTGGATCAACTCTACTTACTCCATATTGATCTAAGATATGTTTCGGAAAATCTTTTTTGTTGAGAGTGACAATAGCGTCACATGATCCAGCAATAGCGGCAGCCAAAACGTGTCTATCATTTAAGTCAGGTAAGTACAAATTTTCTTCAAGTTCAAAACTAAAATCTATAATGCTATTTGGCCACATCGCTCTTAACATAGCTATTTCAGAGCCTACTTGTATCTGTCCAAGCTCACCAACCTTTTTGGCAGATGACGACCATTCGCTGAATATTTTTTCGGACCAAAAAGCGTTATCACCCTTCAACTTAATTGCGTCTAAAAGAAGAGTTCTCATAATCGTGGGAAATAAAACACAGGTATCAATTAAATAATTCATAGCGATAAGAAAAGTGACTTCAGGTAACCGTTTTCGGACAACATCGGATGAACAGGGTGATCTGGGCCCGCAAATCCAGTAAATATAATAGATGAGTTTCTCCCAGCAAGATTAATACCTCTGATGCAAGATTCTCTAAATTTTAAAAGTGAAGCCGCATGAGAACAGGAACAAAGCACTAAGATCCCTCCCTCCTCAACTAAATCAGCAGAAATTCTAGCAAGTCGCTCATAGGCGCGAAGACCAGAACTTAATGCTTGTTTCGATGGAGCAAATGCTGGGGGGTCACATACAACTATATCAAATTTTTTTTCTTCGCTTCTTAAACATTTTAAAGCGTTAAATGCATCATCTTTGATTACCGAAAAAGCGGATTCAAAACCATTAACTATAGCACCCTGCTCTGCCAAATCTAATGCAGCCTGAGATGAATCAATAGCAGTTGCTTCAGCTGCACCGCCGGCTAAAGCAGCTAAAGCAAAGCCACCTACATGAGAAAAAACATCTAAAACGGTTTTATTTTTAGAAATACTAGCTAAAAATGCATGGTTCTGTCTCTGATCGTAAAAAAGACCAGTTTTTTGACCTTGGTTTAGGTCTGCCATATAAATGGCGCCATTCATCGGCACCTCAAGCGGAGCGCTTGGAAGAGAGCCATGGACTATAAGTGAGCGATCATCCAATCCTTCCAAGGCTCTAGCCCGACTATTGCTATTCTTAAAAATACCATCTGGATTGAAAAGTTGTACCAGCACCTTCGTAATATTTTCTAAATTATTTTCCGACCAAACTGAGTTGAGTTGAATAACAAAAAAACTACCAAACCGATCTATTATGGTTCCAGGCATTTGATCAGCTTCGGAATTCACGAGCCGGTAGTAAGGCTCTTTAAAAATGCTATCTCGTAAGCTCTTCGCTTTGTTTATTCGCTTTAGAACAAGCTCTGACTCTTCAACTCGCTTAGGGGTATTTGTAAGCACTCTTGCAAAAATTTTTGAATTTGGATTTACAACGGCTGTTGCCAAAAAATTTCTTTCGCTATCTTGCAATTCCACAACTTTTCCCGAAGTTAGTTTTTTTGTTCTCCTATCTAAAACTAATTCATTATCATACACCCACGGAAAACCAGCTAGAATTTTAGCAGATGAAACCTTTGGTTTTAAACGAATTATTGTATATTTTTCATTGCTATCCATAGAGCTATTTTCACACAAAATATTTCAAGATAAAAGCCTTCTCACACGTAAAAGTCTCGCTTGCACAAAGTTTTTTATTCTTGTACAAAAGATTAAGTTAGCGCTAACATTTTAGACTTCTTTGGGGAGAGAAGATCCAAAAACATAATTATAAAACGTTTTTGGATCTCTATGAAATTATGCCAGTGAATAAAATGCTTTTGGAAGTAACAGATAGAATTATAGAGCGCTCAAAAGATAGCCGCAAAGAATACGTTGATAGAATGAAATCCGCAGTAGAGAGAGGTCCAAGACGAGCGCATCTTTCTTGCGGAAATCAGGCACATGCTTACGCTGCAATGGGATTAGATAAAGAAACATTAGCAAATAAAAATGTGCCAAACATTGGGATAGTATCCGCTTACAATGATATGCTTTCGGCTCACCAACCCTTTTATAATTTTCCTGATTTAATAAAACAGGAGGCGCGAAATCACGGAGCCACGGCGCAGGTTGCTGGTGGCGTGCCTGCAATGTGTGATGGGATAACGCAAGGTGAAGCAGGGATGGAATTATCTTTGTTTTCCCGTGACGTTATAGCCATGGCTGCAGGTATAGCTCTAAGTCACAACACTTTTGATACTACAGTTTATTTGGGTGTTTGCGATAAAATCGTACCTGGTTTGGTCATGGCAGCTGCTACTTTTGGCTTCCTACCTGCAATTTTTTTGCCTGCAGGACCAATGACCTCAGGTCTTCCCAACGATGCAAAGTCACTTGTACGTCAAAAGTTCGCAACTGGTGAGATTGACCGCTCCGAATTAATGAATGCAGAAATGAAAAGCTATCATGGCCCAGGAACTTGTACATTTTACGGAACGGCTAATTCAAATCAAATGCTTATGGAATTCATGGGGCTGCAACTTCCTGGCTCATCTTTTGTCAATCCTGGGACACCTCTTCGTGACGCTCTCACTAGGTATGGAACTCAAAGAGCAATAAATATTTCATTTTCTAGTACTGAATTTTGCCCAGCCTACGAAATTTTAAATGAAAAAGCATTTGTGAATGGAATAGTTGGGTTGATGGCAACAGGAGGCTCAACAAATTTAGTGCTTCACATTCCCGCGATGGCTAAAGCAGCAGGCATAATTCTGGCTATGGAAGATTTTGAAGATATAGCAAAACTAATACCTCTCATGGCTAAAATCTATCCAAATGGCTTAGCTGATGTGAACCATTTTCATGCTGCGGGCGGGCTCTCCTTTATGATTAATGAGTTGTTAAACGAGGGCTTACTTCACAATGATGTGAAAAATGTTAGTGGGCATGGAATGGATCAGTACCGAAATGAAGCACGACTGATAGATGATGAGGTAAAACTTCTACCAGGAGCTGTGGCTTCTATGAACGAGAAAATTCTTCGTCCAATAAAGGAACCATTTCAAAAAACTGGGGGGTTAAAGCAAGTTAATGGCAATTTAGGTCGTGCGATTACAAAAGTTTCAGCTGTTAATCCAAATCGTAGAGTAATCAAAGCCCCAGTAAGAATTTTTCATAATCAAGAAGCAATTAAATCAGCGTTTAAAAATAATGAATTCAAAGAAGATACTATATTTGTGGTTCGCTTTCAGGGGCCACGCGCAAATGGTATGCCCGAGTTACATAGTCTCACTCCAATACTATCCGTATTACAAGACCGAGGCTTAAACGTTGCATTAGTCACCGATGGGAGAATGTCAGGGGCATCAGGAAAAGTACCTTCCGCGATACATGTTACACCTGAAGCCGCTAACGGCGGGCCTATTTCGAAACTTCAAGATGGAGATATTCTTTTGTTAGATGCTGATAATGGAATACTTGATGCTCAAGTTACTAACTTAGAGAGTAGACCATCTGTTTCTGCCAATCTTTCTGATAATCAATATGGATTAGGCAGGGAATTATTTAATATTTTTAGAGAAAACGTTGGCCCAACTTCGGAAGGTGCAAATTCAATTTTGTAGACAAAATGGACCCTTATCAAGCTAGTAAAAAAACCGAGGAAATATGCCGATTAGCACCAGTAATTCCTGTTTTGGTTGTTCATAACCCTGATATAGCAAAACCTTTAGCAGAAGCCCTTATATCTGGCGGTTTGCCCGTTTTAGAGGTCACATTGCGGACGGAATCTGCCTTGGACGTTATATCGGAAATGGCGAAAATACCGGGAGGCGTAGTAGGTGCTGGCACCATTACAAAAGCAAAAGATGTAAAAGACGCTATAAATGCTGGCGCCAACTTTGCTGTTTCTCCAGGATCTACAGATAACATTTTGGAAGCCTGTGAGCAGCAAAATTTACCTATTTTACCCGGTGCCGCAACATCAAGCGAAATAATGCGTTTATTTGATCTGGGATATTCTGTGCAAAAATTTTTTCCTGCTGAAGCAATTGGAGGGCAATCCGCCTTAAAAGCAATCGGAGGGCCACTTCCAAATGTAAAGTTTTGCCCAACAGGTGGAATTACTATCGATAATGCCAAAGGTTATTTGGAGTTGAAAAATACTTTATGTGTTGGAGGAAGTTGGATTACACCTCAAAGACTAATTGAAAATAAAGACTGGAAAAGTATCACAGCGTTAGCAAAGACAGCATCAAAAATAGTTTTCTAAAGCTAATCAGACTTAGATCGCTGCCGTGATTTCCATCCTCCACGCCTTTTTGGCCTTGCCATAGTCAAAAGTCCCTCCTCTAAAGTTTCTGTCATTGGATGAGTGGAAAATTCAGATTTATATCTTCCAAGCAAGTTTTGAATACTTATGTTTGGGTCTTGCTCTAGTGGCAGGCTTAGAGCCCAATCCAAAAATATACTCCGACACTCAGACCGCATAATATTTTCTATTTTGTAGGCTTCCTGGATCAAAGCTTTTGGATCGTCTAAATTACCTTTCATAACTAAGTTAGCCCTTCTCATGAGACAAAATTTTATTAATGACTTTGTTTATTTTATTAGAAAGATGATGCAAACTATTTTTGACTTCAGTGAGGGTTTGTTTTTCAAAAATCTCAACCTTGGCCTCGTTTTCCAGGACATTCATATTTTCAAGCTCGATCCGCCCTTTAAACATTATATTCAGACCAATTTGCCAAGACCACAACTGACTTACAGCCGCTTTTATCTCAGAAAATTCTTTCTGAGTAATAAAATTACCAAAAACTAGAGCCTCTAGGCCATCGGCCGTGGAGCGAGACAAAGATCGGTGGATCAAACATCCAGCCTGAGAAAGTAGATCTATGTCTTGCAAGCGTCCTGGCCCAATCTTAGCATCCCAAGGATTTAAAGACTTTGC
>CEVS01170286.1_pt1 | contig 11343 bp, 9 predicted proteins | sample 361571 | NCBI WGS metagenome assembly CEVS01 (sample SAMEA2623850, study PRJEB7988) | marine metagenome | isolation source: saline water (ENVO:00002010), including | reverse complement strand
AAAAAAAATATGTCATATAATTTAATAGTTATTGGATCAGGTCCAGGAGGTTATGTTGCTGCCATAAGAGCATCTCAACTAGGAATGAAGGTTGCTGTTGTTGAAAAAGAATCACTAGGAGGCATATGTCTAAATTGGGGGTGTATACCAACTAAAGCACTTTTAAAGAGTGCTCAAGTTTTTGATTATGTTAATCACTCAGAAAACTATGGTATTAAAATTAAAGATTCAAGTATTGATTTTAATTCTATAATTAATAGAAGTAGAGGTGTTGCTGATGGTATGAGTAAGGGAGTAAACTTCTTAATGAAAAAAAATAAAATTGATATCTTGAATGGCTTTGGTAAAATTATTTCCAAAAATGAAGTTGAGGTAACTGGTGATGATAAGAAAAAAAATATTCATAAAACAGATAATATAATTATAGCTACAGGAGGAAGGTCTAGAGAACTTCCAAATATTAAAGTTGATGGTAAAAAAATTATTGAATATAGGAAAGCAATGACTTTAGAAAAGCAACCAAAAAAAATGGTTGTAATTGGCTCAGGAGCAATAGGCTCTGAATTTGCTTATTTTTATAATAGTATTGGGACTGATGTTACATTGGTTGAATATCTTCCAAATATATTACCGCTAGAAGATATTGATGTCTCAAAACAACTTGAAAAATCGTTTAAGAAAGCAGGTGTAAACATTATGACAAGTACGGAGGTTCTCTCTGTAGATACAAAAGGAAAAGGATGTAAAGTTAAGTTTAAGAGTAATGAGAAAGAAGATGTAATTGATTGTGATGTTGTTCTATCAGCAGTTGGTGTTTTGACCAATGTTGATAACATTGGTCTTGAAGAACTTGGTATCATTGTAGAGAATGGAAAAATTAATGTAGACGATTATTATCAAACAAATATCGATGGAGTTTTTGCAATTGGAGATGTAGTTAAAGGTCCAGCATTAGCTCATGTTGCATCAGCAGAAGGAATAATATGTGTAGAAAAGATAGGAGGTTTAAATCCCAGCGTTTTAAACTATGACAACATACCATCATGTACATATTGTAGTCCAGAAGTTGCTTCTGTTGGTTTTTCTGAAAAGCAGGCTATAGATTTAGGTTATGATATTAAAGTAGGCAAGTTTCCATTTACTGCATCTGGTAAAGCAAATGCTTCTGGTCATTCTGATGGATTTGTTAAAGTAATATTTGATAAAAAGTATGGAGAGTGGCTTGGATGTCATATGATTGGATATAATGTCACTGAGATGATTGCTGAGGTTGTTGCCGCAAGAAAATTAGAAACTACTGCACATGAAATTATAAAATCAGTCCATCCTCACCCAACAATGTCAGAGGCAATAATGGAAGCTACTGCCGCTGCATATGATGAAGTAATACATTTATAAATTATTTTTTACCTGATCTCCAATGTTGGCAGGTGATTCAGCAACGATTAATCCACATTCTCTCATTATCTGCATTTTTGCTTCGGCTGTATCATCTTTACCTCCAATTATAGCTCCAGCATGTCCCATTCTTTTACCTTTAGGAGCTGTTTGGCCAGCTATAAAACCTACAACTGGTTTTTTATTTCCATTTTTTCTAATCCATTTTGAAGCCTCAGCTTCATAATTTCCTCCTATCTCTCCTATCATAACTATTCCATCTGTTTCATCATCATCCATAAATAATTTAATAGCATCTAAAGTAGAAGTACCCACAATTGGATCTCCTCCAATCCCAATTGCGGTTGAGATGCCGAACCCAGACTTTACAACCTGATCTGCAGCCTCATAAGTCAACGTCCCTGACTTTGATATTATACCTATATTACCTTTTTTAAATACAAATCCTGGCATTATACCTACTTTTGCTTCCTCAGGAGTTATTAATCCAGGACAATTAGGTCCAATAAGGGTACTATTAGAGTTCTTAATCTGAGATTTTACTCTAATCATATCTTTAACAGGAATTCCCTCAGTAATTGCAACAATTACATCTATTTTAGAGTCAACAGATTCCAATATAGCATCTCCTGCAAACGCAGGTGGAACAAAAATTATTGAGACATTAGCTCCTGTATTTTTTTTAGCATCATATACAGTATTATAAACAGGTTTGTTTAGGTGTTGATTTCCTCCCTTTCCAGGTGTTACTCCTCCTACGACATTTGTTCCATATTCTATCATTTGAGTAGCATGGAAAGTTCCTTCTGATCCAGTAAATCCTTGGACAATAACTTTAGAATTCTTATTAACTAGTATACTCATTTAACTATTTTGGCTCAAATATAAGTCACTAAATTCCCTCACACAACCATATCCACCTTTTGATTCTAGAATTAAGGACACATTGTTTTTTACTAGATCGGAGGCGTCAATAGGGCATGCGCTAAATCCAACAATGTCTATTATACTCATATCGTTAATGTCATCTCCTATAAAAGCGACTTCTTCAATCAAGATTTTTTCTTTTTTAATCCATTCAAGTAAAATCTTATCTTTAGGCTCATTTCCCACATAACAATGACTTATCCCTAAGTAAGATGCTCTAGATTTTATTCCATCTCCTTTCTCTGAGTGGCTGATTATTCCTATTAAAATATTATTCTTAATTAATTCATAGATTCCTACTCCATCTTTTGCATTATATCTTTTTGATTCGACACCATTTTCATCTATATAAATACCGTTGTCAGTCATTGTCCCATCAACATCTAATACTAGCATTTTTATTTTAGGCACCTTCATATTAAATTTCTATTTACAGCTTTACAAATAGGTTTTAGTGATTCAAACATTACATTAAATTCTTGGAAATTAAGTTGTTGAGATGCGTCAGATAAAGCTTTTGATGGATCAGGATGACTTTCTATCAAAAGACCGTCTATTCCCATAGCCACACATGCTCTTGTCAAATCAGGAACGCCATAGCTGTAACCCATAGCGTGGCTCGTATCAAGTATTATCGGTAAATTTGTATGTTCTTTTAGGAATGAAACACCACATAGGTCAAGAGTAAATCTAGTCTTTGTCTCAAATGTCCTTATCCCTCTCTCACATAACATAACATTAGGATTGCCTTCTGATAAAATAAATTCAGCAGCTTGTACAAACTCTTGAAGATTTGAACCAAACCCTCTTTTAAGAAGAACAGGTTTTTTTTGCCTTCCTGTCTCTCTAAGAATTCCGTGGTCATACATTGCTTTAGCCCCTATTTGTATTATATCTGTATATTCAATAACATCACTCACATGTGACGTATCTTTAACTTCAGATATTATATTAAAACCATATTTATCCCGTACATCCGATAACATTTTTAAACCTTCTAGGCCAAGCCCCTGGAATGAATATGGAGATGTACGTGGTTTAAAACATCCTGCTCTTAGAGTTGTTAATCGATTTTCTTTTAATAATTTAGCACATTTTTCTATTTGATCCTTATTTTCTATTGAGCAAGGACCTGTGATCATCAAGGTATTCATGCTATCTCCACCAACCTCAATATTATTAATTTTAATTTTTCTCGTCTCATTGATATAATTCCTACTTGACAATTGAATGTCACTCTCTATAATAAAAGATTCATCAACTTTATTTTCATACTTTTTGGGTATAATATTTTTTTTTGAGGAAGTTATAATTATGTATTTATCTTCATCATATATAAGCTTTCCACTTATATCTTTTGCAATATTTTCTGCAGATTCTTTTCCAATATTATCTTTGAGATGAATTATCATGATTCACTATTTATAAGGTTAAAAAAGGTAATTGAACCTTTTATTTTTTTATTGTCAACTACAGGTATGAAAGATATTAGAAAATCATGATTTTGAATAGTTTTTAACATATAATTAATGTTATCAGATGTGCCAATTGTTACTGGTTTTTTATTTATAATATCACTTACTTTAATATTTTTTATATCAAATTCATTTTTTATTAAACCCTTTCTAACATCCGCCATACTTATTATACCTATAAATTCTTTATTTGAATTTTCAACTATAACATATCCAAAATCATAATCATTAATTTTTTTAAGTATATCAGGTAGGGATGATTCTTCACTAATTATTGGACACTCATCTTTTGATATCATGAACTCTTTAATTTTTAATTTGGAATTAATTAGGGAAGATTTCAACTTAAGGAGTGATTTTGCAATATTTTCTTTGACAAGAAAAGATCCAGATACAACAGATTGTACACCTAATATTCTCATTACAAATCCAATTTCATCATTTATTCCACCATCCACATGGATCGATTTTGTAGGATATGTCCTTTTAAAGTGCCTAATTTTTTTAAAATTAATCGTATTGAATTTTCCACCACTTTCTCCAGGTGTAGTAGTCATTAAGAGCACATAACTACATTTGTCTGAGTATTTATCAAAAACTTCAATATTAGTTTTAGATGTAATTGCGAGACCAAATTGGGTGTTTTCAAAGTTAGGTATCTCAAATTCATCTTCTTCTATATCTTCAAGCTGGTAAGCAACTCTTTCAATATTATTTTTAAGAATAAAATTGCCATATTTAGATGGTTCCTTAGAAATTATATGTAAATCAATTGGTGTACTACTAACCTTTCTTATCCTTTTAATATCATTTTCTATTTTATCAATTTCAACTTTTTTATCATTAAAATCAATATGAAACATATCAATATTAACAGAGTCAAGCTCCATAGCAAGTGCTTCTAATTTCTTGATTTTATTGGAGTATAATGAGGCTGATATTTTCATTCCTTAACAAATATACTTTAGATATGTTCATTTATGAGAGTTTAATATCTAATTTTAAAATGTTAATTATATCCAACAGATGTCATTTTTATACAATCTAATATCTCTTTTTCCTCTTAAAATTTTATACTTTTTATCAACTTTTTTATCAACTTTTTTACCTTTTTTATATAGAGGGAAGGTAGTTCGTAATAATCTAGTTAAATCATTTCCAGATATGTCTGAAGAAGATATTAATAAAATACATAAAAGTTTTTATACTAATTTTTGTGATCTGTTTGTTGAAACAATTAAGTCTTATTCAATATCAGAAAGTGAACTTAGAGAAAGAGTCAGTTTTAAAAATTTTCATGAGATAAATGATAAGCTAAATAGTAATAAAAAAATTCTAGTTCTTGCATCACATCAATGTAACTGGGAGTGGCTTCTGCTTGCTTCTCAGCTAAATTTAAGTAAGCCCCTAAATGTTATCTACAAGACAATTTCTGATAAGAAATTTAATAAAATCATGATGTCCTCTCGCTCAAGATTTGGTTCAATATTGATAGATTCAAAAAGGGCTTTACTCTATTTACAAAGAAATTTAAAAGAAGTTGGTGTGTTAGCAGTAGTGGCTGACCAGTCACCTATCAAAAAAAACAGAAAGTCTTGGAGAAAACTATTCAATCAAGATACGGCTTTTTTTAAGTCAGTTGAGTACCTCCCTAGGATTATGAATTCATACGTATATTTCGCTTCAATGCAAAGGACTTCGAGGGGTCATTATTCAGTAAATTTTGATTTGATTAGCGACCCTAATTTGAATTCAAAAAAAGATATTTTATCTGAATATGTCTTCAAATTAGAAAATCAAATTAAATCAAAACCAGATGAATGGCTTTGGACCCACAATCGGTGGAAATTTACGCGAGATGATATATGATTTTTTAATTATAAATTATCTAATTTTGATCTTCTCAATATGAAAAAAATAAGAAATTTTTGCATTATAGCTCACATAGATCACGGAAAAAGTACTCTAGCTGACAGATTATTAGAATTTACTAGGACTGTTGATAAACGAGATATGACAAACCAGCTTCTGGATGATATGGATTTAGAGAGAGAAAGAGGTATAACTATAAAATCACATGCTATCCAGATGCTTCATGAACATGAGAATGAGCGTTATATACTAAACTTAATAGATACACCAGGGCATGTTGATTTTTCATATGAGGTATCAAGATCAATTGCTTCATGTGAAGGTGCAATATTGGTTGTTGATGCTGCTCAGGGAATTCAAGCTCAAACAATTTCTAACTTGTATCTTGCTCTTGAACAAGGCCTTGAGGTGATTCCAGTATTAAACAAAATTGATCTTCCTGGTGCTATGATTGAGGAAGTTTCAGATCAAATTGTAGATTTAATAGGCTGTAATAACGAAGATATATTGCAAGTTAGTGCTAAAGACGGATTGGGTATAGATACTCTTTTAGATAATATTATTAATAAGATTCCACCTCCAAGTGGCGATTCAAATGGTGACTTACAAGCAATGATTTTTGATTCGGTATTTAACTCTTTTAGAGGAATAGAAGTATTATTTAGAGTTTTTAATGGGAAGATTAGAAAGGGTGATAAAGTAAAATTTGTAAATACTGGAAAAGAATACAATGTTGATGAGATAGGTATCTTGAAATTTGATAAGAGTTCATGCGAAGAAATTTCTGCTGGAAATGTTGGTTATCTTATCTCAGGTATTAAAAATGCAAAGGAGGTTAAAGTAGGGGATACAATAACTCATTCTGAAAATGAAAAAATTGAAATAATTAAAGGGTTTGAAGATGTTAAGCCGATGGTTTTTGCTGGAATTTATCCTGTTGATAGTTCGGATTACGAAGATTTAAGAAATTCTTTGGAGAAGCTTCAGTTAAATGATGCCTCCCTTGTCTGGGAACCAGAAACTTCTGCTGCTCTGGGATTTGGTTTCAGATGTGGGTTTTTAGGTATGTTGCACATGGATATAATTCAGGAGAGGTTAGAGAGAGAGTTTGATATGTCTGTAATTACAACGGTTCCTTCTGTTGAATTTCTTTGTTATAAAACTAACCAGGAAAAAATTAGTATATATGCCCCTTCAGAAATGCCAGAACCAAATGAAATTTTAAAGATAGAGGAGCCAATGATATCAGCTCAGATTATAACTAAATCTGAATATATTGGAGGTATAATTAAACTCTGTATTGACAGAAGAGGAAGTCTGACTAATCAGATTTATCTATCTAAAGATAGAGTCGAGTTATCCTTTACCCTTCCGTTGGCTGAAATAGTTTTTGATTTTTACGATAAGTTAAAATCTATTTCTAGGGGATATGCATCATTAGATTATGACTTTTCAGACTTCAAACATTCTAAAATGTCAAAGCTGGATATAATGCTTAATGGAGAGAAAGTTGACGCTTTGTCAGCAATAGTTCACAGAGATAAAGCATACTCCTGGGGTAAAAAATTATGTGAAAAATTAAAAGAATTACTACCCAGACAAATGTTTGAAATTGCTATTCAAGCATCAATTGGTACAAAGATTATTGCCAGGGAATCTGTTAGAGCTTTAAGAAAAAACGTGACTGCAAGGTGTTATGGTGGTGATATTACTAGAAAAAGAAAATTATTAGAAAAGCAAAAAAAGGGTAAGAAGAGGATGCGGCAAGTAGGAAATGTGGAAATCCCTCAGTCTGCTTTTCTTGCAGTATTAAAAATAGATGAATAAAATTATAGACGGATTAAAGATATCTTCTGACATAAAAAAGGAGATAAAAGATGAGATTTCTTTAATAAAGAAAAGAGGTTTTAGGACACCATCACTGTGTATAGTTCTTGTTGGTGGTCACTCAGCTAGTAAAATATATGTTAATGCTAAAATTAGAGCATGTGAAGAAGTAGGAATTGAAGTTGAATTAATCTCTTTAAACGATAACATTTTAGAAGGTGATCTTCTAAATTTAATTGATAAATTAAATAAAAAAAAGTCATTGGATGGCTTCATAGTACAATTGCCATTACCAGAGCAGATTAATGTTCAGAATGTAATTGATTCTATTAACCCAGATAAAGATGTTGATGGTTTCACAAATGATAACATAGGCAGCATAACATCAGATATTAAAAAATTACTTCCTGCTACTGGTTTAGGTGTTATGACTCTTATTGAGAGGTATAAAATCGATCTAGAATCAAAAAGCTGTGTTATCTTAGGGTCAAGTAGAAATGTTGGGGCAGCTATAGCTCAGATGCTTATGCAGAGAGAAGAAGTTACAGTAACTGTGTGTAACAGTAAAACAAAAAACCTTAAGGATATTACCAAAAAGGCAGATATAATTATCTCAGCAGTTGGTAAACCAAATTTAGTTACAAGTGACATGGTTAAAGATGGTGTTATAATTATTGACGTAGGCATATCTAGGGTACGAGATAAATCCAAAAAATCAGGTTTTAAAATTGTTGGGGATGTTGATTTTAATAATGTTTTTTCTAAAGTTAGTATGATAACCCCTGTCCCTGGTGGTGTTGGCCCAATGACTATTGCTTCATTGATTCAAAATACTTTGAAAGCTCATAAAAATAATGAAAAAGGGCAGTAAAAATCTTCCAGTAATGGAGTCATTTTATAGCATACAGGGAGAGGGCTATCACTCCGGTAAACCAGCATATTTTATTCGACTAGCAGGATGTAATGTGAAATGTACTTGGTGCGATGTGAAAGATTCTTGGTCTAATTCTGATGATCAGTTTGTGCCTATTCAAGACATTTTAAGAGAACTAAATCAATTTTCTATTGACTTAGTTATAATAACTGGTGGGGAGCCTTTTTATCATGATTTGGGTCCATTAACTAAACTTCTTAAAGAAAATGGAAAAATAGTTCATGTTGAAACTTCTGGTACAGAAAAATTTACCGGGGAATTTGATTGGATATGTCTCTCTCCAAAGAGATTTAAAAAACCTCTAGAAAATTATTATCAAATTTCGGATGAATTAAAAGTTATTGTATATCAAGATTCAGATTTTAGATGGGCAGAAAGAATTTCATCAAAGATGAAAAAAGGCATTAAGAAAATTTTGCAACCTGAGTGGTCTGTGGAGAAGAAGGCTAATTCCAAAATTTTAAATTATATAAAAAAAAATCCTTCGTGGAGAATCTCTCTCCAGACTCACAAATACCTTAATGTTGATTAGATATTTACCTCTTTTATTTTTCGTTTTTTTTTCCTTTAAGCTGACAGGACAATCTAAAAGAAATATGAAGCTTTTCAAGGATGCGAATTACAATTATGATATTGGTGAATTTAATTTAGCAATAGATACTTATAATAAAATTCTCAAATCGGAGCCAGGTAATTGTGATGTTATATATAAACTTGGTTTAGCATATAAAAAACTTAAGAAGTTTAATGACTTTAAAAACTATTTTGCAAGATATACAGTGTTAAGTTGTAACAGAAACTTAGACCAGGTCAATTTTGATCTTTCAAATTATTTTTTGGGTATTGGACTGATTTCTAAATCAGAATTTCACCTCAGTCAAATTAAAAAAAGTGAAGTTTTTGATTCATATAATGAACTCTGGAATCGGATTAATTTTATTAAAAAATTTGATCAAAATATATTAATTGATCATCAAGAAATTGATTCTATAGATTTTTTTTCATTGCAATATTCACCATCCTTCAATTCATTAGATGATAATATTTTTTTTACGGCAAGGGATGGGTATGGTATGTTTGATGATGAGAATATATATACTATAAGTGTAGGGAATAATGGATTTATTGGGAACATATCAATTTTTAAATTTTTAAATACTGATAATAATGAGGGCTCAGTCACATTCTCTTCCGATGGTAAATTCTTAATATTTACATCATGTAAAATGAATTTCAAAAAAAACTCATGTGATCTTTTCAAATCTTTCCGTAATGGATCAGGTTGGGGTATGCCAATTAAACTAAATGAAAAAATTAACTCTAATTATTGGGACTCGCAGCCATACCTTCATGAAGACAGTTTACTTTTATTTGTATCTAATAGGCCTGGAGGAAAAGGAGGTAGGGACATTTGGTATTCTAGATTAGGTGAGGATGGGAATTGGTCTGTGGCAAATAACTACAAAGAAATTAACTCAAGATTTGACGATATATCACCATATGTATATAATGACATATTTTATTTTGCCTCAAATAGAATAGAATCCCTTGGTGGATTTGATATTTTTTACCTAAAAGGTGGATTAAAAGAAAATATTAAGCCCCTTAATATTGGAAATTATGTAAATGACAGTAATGACCAATCTTCTTTTTTTATTAATGATCAATTTATGATGCGTACTGAGGAATCAAACTATACCAATGATAGTAAAAGCAAAATAATTTTAAGTAAGGTTAAATCAAATAATATATATGGAAATAGTTCTTTTCATTTAATAGTAAAAGATAAAATTTCGAAAATTCCTATAAAATCTGATATAAGTATTATACATTCTGATCAATCAAATGAGTACCAAACATCATTAAGTGGGTCTTTATCATTGGATAAAGAGAGTTTCAGCTCTAATGTACTAAGTGTTTATGCTGATGGTTACTTCCCAAAAAATATTAATATTAAAGATGCAGATTCTATAGAAGTCTTTTTAAGTGTGATGAATAAAAAATATATTCTTGAAGATATTCTTTTTGAATATGACAGCTATGAATTATCAGAAGAGGTGAAGTCTTCTTTAAATCTATTCATTAAATGGCTAAAGTTTCAAGATGAAATTAATATAAAAATAGAGGGTCATACTGACAGTGTTGGGTCTGATAGTTACAATATTTTATTGTCCAGGAGAAGAGCTGAGGAAGTCTTAAGTTTTTTGGTTAAGAGTGGAATTGAAAAAAATAAAATAAAAGCCGTTGGGTTAGGAAATAAATTTCCAATTTTTAAAGGTTACGATGGTCCAAGAAATCGAAGAATTGAAATATCAATTTTTCAGTAACCTCAAATCTCTAGTTTTGGTATTAAATCAAGGTTAAATTAAGTTAAACTCATTTGAGAAAAAAGTGAGAAATATCATTGATTTCTCATTATAAGTTATTAAAATAGCTGATGGGTTTTTGAAAAAAAACCTCAAAATACACGTTTCCCCGCTTAAAACGCATGTTTTGGGATGGGATCCTTGTCTGTGTTTGGGCAATTTTTTAACATTTTTTGTGAAAATGGCCTTAATACTGACTTTATATTTTTTTTAAACAATTGTTAAATAAACACAATTAAACTATGTTTAGATTTTTACTAGTTAGTTTCTTGTTCTTGGCATCCAATGTTTGGGCTCAAGACAGAACTATCAATGGTAGCGTTACATCAGACGACGACGGAAGTGGTCTCCCTGGAGTAAACGTTATCCTTCAAGGTACGACTGTTGGTACTACTACAGATGTCAACGGTTCCTATTCACTTGCAATACCAAGTGACGGAGGTACCTTAGTATTTTCATTCATTGGTTTAGCATCTCAAGAAATTGAAGTAGGTGCGAGATCAGTGGTGGATGTAGTTATGAGCTCTGATGTTGAAGAACTTCA
>CEVS01040720.1_pt1 | contig 11360 bp, 9 predicted proteins | sample 361571 | NCBI WGS metagenome assembly CEVS01 (sample SAMEA2623850, study PRJEB7988) | marine metagenome | isolation source: saline water (ENVO:00002010), including | reverse complement strand
CAGGAGCTAGCCATGCAATAGAGCCGTCTGTAGGCTGGGGTTGTTCCGTCAAACTAATGTCTAATGGTAGGCTGACTACGGTTGAATAATTGAATGTAGTAGTGATTAATATCGTTATTTGGGTTGTCGAATCACCATCTCTTATGAGTTCCATTCCATCGAGTACAGCACAAGAAACAGTACCATCTCCAAGTTCTCCATTTGATAGTTCAATAGATTCTCGCCACTTGTCTATGATATCGCCATGATCCATATTTAGACACATTGCATTTTCGAATATTCCTACTTCTCTGGCGCTGATTGCATTGTCCTTTGCCACAGCGTTTCTACTCAAATTTCTAATATGGCTTGAATCCTCTGTTGGCAATGTAATTTGATCTGAAACAGTGAACTGTTCACCAACAAATATCTCAATATTTCTTATTTTATCTAGATCAGGATATCTGGAACAAGGTGTGCCGGCAGGTGCATCACAACCTATGTCGTCGTCCCAATCATCAATAATCCCATCACCATCATCATCAGGATCTAAATCGTCGGGGACTAAGTCTCCGTCTAAATCGACACCTGGCTGATTGAAACCATTTGGAATTAATTCGCGCAGGTATACTGCAATTTCTCCGGTTCCCCCAGCCACAAACAAAGATTGTATCCTTCCATAGTCATTTTCTGTGAACGCAACATCCTCTACTTTGTGGAAAAATGAGGTACTTGTAAGGGGAGAAAAAGAATTGTAATCGTAAGATACCAATCCTCTAAAATCATCACTTTCGACGGACAAATGCATTCGATTTCCTATCTTTGGGAAGATGATTTGCTTAGCGCCTTCGATATTTTCTGTGTACTTTTCAGCCCCACCAAAGACCTTTGATACTAATTTACCGTTTTCCCCCAGCAATACAACATCACTACCGTCTGGTGAAAAATGGCAATCGATAATTCCCTCCGAATAGGTCTTGTAATTACTTTGCAACTCTCCTTGAAGATTCCATACTGCCCATCTTCCAGATTCGTCTCCTGTAACTACATACTGGCCATCAGAACGGTAATCAATACAAGTAACATCGACTACATGAACGTCTAATAACGAATTTTTAAGATAAAGACTAGGGACATGATATTGCTCAATATCACCATTGCCATCATTACCTTGTGCAGCTAAAATCTTACCATCAGTACTCCACGATAAATCTCTAAATCGGTCATCAGCCAAAACGCTGCTTTCCAAAACTTCCATTGAATTCATGTCGATCAATTTTATTGATTCTTTTAATGTAACAGTCGAGCGTTTATTGATAGCCAATAAACTCCCATTTGGATTAAATTCCATTGCCGCTATATCTTCACCGAAGGTAAAATCGCCTATCGGTTCTAAGGTCGTCGTGTTGAACAGAATTATTTCCTCGCCGTGGTAGGAAGCAAGAATAGTCCCATTCGGATTAATCGCTATTAGTTCTCCGCCCTCACCTTCACTCGAAGACCACGTTGAATCGAGGTATGTTAGGCCTGAAGGTGTAGCTTGAGCCAAGGGGCAAATTGCGATAATTGCAATAGTAAAAAACCCAACAAGTTTGGTTTTCACTATACTCTCCTCAGGTGCTGTAATCCTACCCATCTTGAAAGCCTAACGGAGAAAACACAGAAAAAACCACATTTTCCAACAGTATTAGGATGCTCCAGAAATATACTATCATTCAAAAACCCATGGCCAATCCATAGACCATGTCGGAGGACGCGAATAGCAAGTCGTGTTGTGACTCCAAACCCGAAGAAATCGAAGTTTCAGAATTCAATTGGTCTGACAAAGAGGTATGGGGCACATCTGCTTACAACACAATGTGGTGTTTGATAGGTTGTTCCATTGGAGATCTTGGTACTATTGCAGCATTCCAATTCATATTCACAGATTCCGGTTGGTCTACAATGAGCATAATGATGTTAGCAATGTTTAACGGAATTACTACCTCAATAATTCTTGAAACGATAATTCTCTCCAAACAAATGATTCTAAGCGAGGCCTTTAAAGTCGCCATCGGAATGTCATTAATTTCCATGATAGGGATGGAGGCTGCAATGAATTTAGTTGATTTCCTCCTAACTGGTGGCGCCATGCTCACATGGTGGGTAATACCAATCATGCTTTTTGCAGGTTTTGTAACACCATGGCCTTACAATTATTGGAGATTAAAGAAACACGGCAAAGCATGCCATTGAAAAGGTGAACTCAATGAAAGAAAAATTACCAACTGATGATAACGGAAATAGTATTGTGAGAATCGGCCATTCCCCAGATCCAGACGATGCATTCATGTTTCACGCGATGACTACTAATTCCTTCCCTACCCCGGGGTATAATTTTGTTCATGAATTACAAGATATAGAAACACTAAATCACAGGGCGATGAATAAGGAACTTGAAGTTTCAGCAGTAAGTATACATGCATTCCCAGAGATTGCAGCAGATTACGCTTTGATGAATTGCGGAGCATCAATGGGAGAAGGATACGGACCGATGATTGTTGCCAAGAAAGGTGTAACTGAAGAGGAAGCCAAATCCAACCCTATCGCAGTCCCTGGTCTGAAAACAAGCGCGTACCTTGGAATCAAGATGTGCTGGGGTGACTTGACATACGAAGTAGTGGCATTCGATGAAATAATTCCAAAAATCCTTGATGGAAGCTATAAATCTGGATTAATTATACATGAAGGCCAATTAACTTATGTCGAACATGACTTGGATGTCTTAATCGATTTAGGAATCTGGTGGAATGAAAAGACAGGCGGATTACCAATGCCTCTTGGAGGAAATGTTGTTCGAAGAGACCTCGGACAAGAAATGATGGAAGATATCACAAACTACACGAAAATGAGTATCGAACATTCGATTGCTAACCCTGATGTTGCCCTAGAGTTCGCTAAAAAATGGGGAAGAGGTATCGATGATGAAACCAACAAAAAATTCGTCACCATGTATGTCAATGACAGAACTATAGACTACAAACCAGAAGGCAGGGAATCAATCCGTTTATTCCTTAAAGAAGGTCAGAAAATTGGACTTATTGATGCGAATTTTGATGTTGACAACTTGAAATTCATAGGTGCTCCTGAGGACTGATATTGATGAGCGTGGCAGACAGAGTTCCTGGCGTATCGGAATACGGGTCGGTAGATCCAGCTCCCCCGTCTGTTGAATCTAACATCCACACTTTGAAGGGCATATTGTTGGACGAAGATAGCAAGATGTTTTTGCGTATGAGGTCGGTTTTTTCTCTGAGGAATAATCGTTCCGGCAATGCCGTATTGGCTCTATGCGAAGGTTTCAAAGCAAGCAGTGCTTTATTACGTCACGAATTAGCTTATGTCTTGGGACAAATGCAAGATAAATTGGCAGTACCTACTCTTATCGAGGTGCTAAGTGATGAATCAGAACACGTCATGGTCCGCCACGAGGCTGCAGAAGCACTGGGGGCTATTGGCGACAGAAGTGCAAGATCTACTCTCGAGAGATTTTTATCCGACCCATTGCCAGAAGTGTCAGAATCATGCGAAGTTGCATTGGATTTACTTGCATTGTGTGATTCTAAAGAAAATGTCGATTGGTAATACATCAAATTGAAAGACTAAGCGCCCTAGGGCACCACGAGGGAGCACAATGCCACACGAACATATCGAACTCGCCCAAACTCCGAACGGTGAACTTGGACCAAGATGTAAAATGTGCGGTATAAGAATGACCTTTGGCGAAGCGATGGTTGTTGACAAGAATTATTTCTGTTGGGAATGTTATGTCCAAGTAACCGGTGCAGACACAGCAACCACGCCAATTCAAAGAGAAACCAGATTTTGGAAAGAGTGAAGGTTCAATAGCCCCCGCAATAGTGTGGAATTGGGAGGAGTTTCTATTTCTGGCTGGGCTAGATTCGCGCATCGATTCACTCAGTACTATCGGACTGCAGATTTATGGACGCCCCCTAGATTAAGAACACGCGAATGGATGTTCATTCCATTCGGCGGAGGGACTCCTATTCGCCACAAATCATTCTCAGATATGAATGGTGTACGTCGATTTATCTGTGAGCGTCCACAGCATTCATGCTTTTACTCAACTGCTTATTGGCGAAAGCCACATGAGCTCAAAATGAACGACAAAGATTGGAGAGGTGCTGATTTAATTTTTGATTTAGATGGAGACCACTTGCCGGGAGTTACCGACAAAGATTTTCCAGCCATGATTGAAGTCATACAGGAACAAGCTTGGTCTCTTTGGAATGACTTCCTTGAGCCTGATTTTGGTTTCAATGAAGATTATCTTCAAGTGACATTTTCCGGACATAGAGGATTTCACCTGCATTACAGAGATCCAAAATTTTTCCATCTGGATTCAGAGGCTAGGCGAGAGCTCGTCAGTCACATTAGGGGCGAAGGAGTAGAAGTTAGCGATCTGATTGAAAGGTCTAGGCACCCAAAAGCAACAGGTTGGGCAAAAAGGGTATCGAAGGGAATCGAATCTGTTGTCGGTAAATTGGATGATGTTCATGCAGGTGATACCAAAAAACTTCGTTTGATGACTGCTGGTTTACAAAATATGATGGACAGAGAGGGAATCAAAGGATTACGCGGCAAATCAAGTATTGAAAAACTAGCAGAATTAATGCAAACAGAAAGCCGTCGTGAAAGAGTAATGAATGGGCGCCTGACCGCTCTGAATAACCATGCGCTACTATTTCAAAATTTGATTAAGGCTGATTCAAGCGTTGTTTTGGGTAGTGCAGGTGAAACTGACGAAGTTGTGACTATCGATACTAGAAGACAAATCCGCTGGCCAGGTTCGCTACATGGAAAAAGTGGCATGCGAGTCACAGAATTTCCTCTTTCACGTTTGGATCCTGAATCTAGTAATCCGTTTGATTGTCTAAGTGAAGGAATCGCACTTTCAAGAGATGAAAAGGTCAAGGTAGAATTGATCGTAGATGACGCAATTGCCCGTTTCGATAGTCGAATAATTGATGGGTCATCTGGCGATGTAATCGAAATTCATGAAGCAGGTGCAACATTCCTTGTATTGAAGGGATGGGCTCGTTTAGTAAAATAGGTTTAGATACCATACTACGTATGGTCTAACAATGGGAATGTTCAAGGGCAGATTACTTCCCACCCAACTTGAGGTGCAGTAATGGGGCTGGGTAAAAAGAAGAAAGGCGGCAAGGATTTACCTGCTCCTCCGGGGTTACCACCCCTGCCAATGCCACCAGCGCCAGGCATGCCATTACCCCCTGCTCCATTACCAGCAGCGCCATTGCCACCTGCTCCTTTGCCAGCAGCGCCATTACCACCTGTTGCACCATTACCTGCAGCGCCCTTGCCACCTGCACCTAACATGCCTCTTCCTGCTACACCAACAGTGCCTGAACAACAAGCACCTACTGCAAAACCTGCAATTGAAGCCCTTCCTCCGAGTGCGGCACCTCAACCCGAAGTAGAAGTAGAGGAAACTGAATCATACTCTGGCCTTTATGCAAAGAAAAGTGGTAAACCCCTACAGCAAGTTTACGGCCACATAGATAGAATTAGCCAAGGGGAAATCGGTAGTCTTCTCGAAAGATACTCAGATAGATTTGGTCATGAACTAGACAGAGATATCATCGTAATGCGAAAAGATGATCGCATTGAAAAAATCGCAGAAATCAGAGATTCACCGACAGTTCAGTTACTAAATCAGGAAGAAGAAGAGGAAAGTCATCTTGATGGAGAAACTCTTGTTGAGTTGAATAGCCAACTAGAGACCGTAGAAGGAGAACTTCGAAGGCTAAAGCCAGAATATCAAGCCGCCAAGCAAGACGGCGATAGAGAGTTGCTTCGTGAGTTGCGTCCCTCACTAGAACAATTAATGTCAGAGAGGAAATTAATCAAAGCAGTAATCGCAGGCGAGGCTGATTTGGATGAGTTGTTATCTTCTGCGGAAGATGACGATGATGGTGATTATGAAGAAGAGGAAACATATGTCGCTGAACCTGATTATGAAGAAGATGAGGATGAAGAAGATGATGACGAAGATGATGAAGAGGACTTGTTCATCGACTTCGTATCAATAATCGACACATTCCTTGGTGAATTGCCAGCAGATCAAGTTACGGCATTCACTAAATCTGCTGGTTTTGATACTTACAGAACAGTTGCTTCAGACCCTGAGTCTGCTGATGATGATGATAGGGCAGAATTCTTCACAGTTGTTGATACATTGCTAGGCGGAATGCCTGATGATGCTGTTATCGAATTTACCCAGAGTGAAAATTTCGAAATTTACCGAGCTATCGGAGCAATATACAGTTGAGGCGAGAATAATGGGACTACTTGACAAAGTTGACAATATCGATGAAGAAAAGCCTGCAAAGGCGAAAGCAGCAAAAGCTGTCGCTAAGGCAAAACCAAAAGCAGCCAAGGCGGTTGCTAAGGCAAAACCAGCAAAAGCGGCAAAGGCGGCAAAACCAGCAAAGCCTGCTAAGGCAAAGAGAGCACCTAAGGAAGAGAAGTTGCGACCTACTGGGTTGCCTGAAGGTTATGAATTGGCAGGAGGAATGCCAAGGTACATTGGTTGGCTGATTAACGTCGCTTGGAATTTCGGTGTACTAATCGGTACCATCTCAATATTTATGTTCGGAGATCCAGACATGACAATTCCATTCCTTCTGGCAGGTGCAATGATTATTGCAAACTGGCTAGTAATACCGATTTGGACCGGTAGGAACATTGGAGAATTCGTCTCACGAACAAAATATATCAACTCGGCAGGAAATAAACCAATTTTCCTTCATGCTATCCTAAACAACAGCTTGGGATACATGTTTTTAATAGGATTTATTTTCATTGCAGTAAACTTTCAAGAAGCTTCTAATTCAACTGGAATGACATACATTGGTGTTGGAGCCGTATTTATCGTATTGTGGGTTGTAAATTTCTTCTTCAAGAAAAACTCAGATTATTCTCAAGGTCTATTCGACCTTGCCTTCAGTTCATATCTTGTAAAGCACGTCGCATCTGGTGACGAAACAGGCTGGCTTGCTAGATTTGAATCACTCGGAGACTTTGGAGACAAATGGGCTCAACGAACTGCTGATAGACAAGAAAAATCTAAGCTAAAGGCAGAAGAAAAGGCAGCAAGAGCGGCTGAAGCAGGTGAAGCAGAAGAATCTGAGGAAGATTCGGCTGAATCTGAAGAAGAATCTGAGGACTGAATATGGATCGCCGCAAGGCGACCTGGGATGGCTATGCCATACTAATTCTAGCACTAACGACATTATTGATTTCAGTCTTAGTCCCCTACGGCTATTTTTCAGTATTTTTTTCAGTTCTCATAATAATCTACCAAGTATTGCTTAGAATAATATTCACGGGGCCATCAAAAAGAAGTGCGCCGTTTTCCGACAAAGAATGGAATCTAGTGCGTTCTAATAATGACGGCATCGATATTTACGGGTTCATAAACTATCAAGATAAGCCGTCAGACATGGTTGTCTTTATCCATGGGTGGCAATCTTCAAGTGAGAAATATACTGAAAGAATGCAGATATTTCGTGACAGAGGATTTCATACGATGGCTGTTGATATGAGAGGGCATGGTATGGCACCGAATGCGTTAGAATGGACAGCGGGTAAAGTAATTCAAGACATTAAAATTATTCTAGAAGAAGTAGATCAAGAACTAGTAAAGAAAATTCATTTTTATGGACATAGCCTTGGTGGATTTATTGCCATAGGGATGCATAACGACAGGCATTCAGGCTGGTGGAAAGATAATTTCGGTACATTAATTTTAGAATCACCGATGGTTGCTTATTCTAAAATTTTAGAGCAAATGTCCAATAGGATTTCATTTATGCTACCGTTGTTGAAACGGTGGGCAGTAAGAGGATTTAACAAGATACATCCCGAACTAGGAGGGGAATTGGAATGGAAAGATATTGACATTCCACATTGGGGATCGCCTAAAGTTCCAATCTTACTTTTACAGGCAGAAAATGACACTAAGCTAGGTAGATTTCATTATGACTTATTGCTAAAACAAGAACTCGATATTGAGGCTTATCTTGTTCAAAGTCTACCCCATAGCAGAAATAGAGTAAATCAAGAGAGAGATGAAATTATTGTGAAGTGGATCGAAAGTAGAATGATTTGATCATTCCTCTTCTCCTGCTACTGCCTGTTCTCTTGCAAGTTCCCTCATGTCTTCATGCTCATCCAATTCGTCAACTATTTCCTCACCAAGTAGTGTTTCAATTGCATCTTCCATGGTGACAATTCCTGCTGTTCCGCCAAATTCATCTATTACTGCAAGAATTTGAACTTTTGATTTCAAGAAAGTATCCAGGGCTAAATCAACACTATCATCCATACCTATTGTGAGTAGCGGTTTCTTAAATTCTAGAAGTTTTTTGTCCCATTCATCCATTGATGCTGCCATCAAAATATCCGACCTCAGTACGAAACCAGAAAGCTTGTCAATCGATTCCTCATAAACAGGCATTCTCCCAAATCTCAATATCTTTGTATCGTCGAGAACTTGTCTTATATTCCAATCATGATTGAAGGCTAATGTTACAGTTCTAGGAGTCATTATGTCTTTTACTGGCATCTCACGAAGAGCAAGCAAATTGTGAATCACAGTTTCCTCATCTTCCTCAAGTTCCCCTTCTTCTTCCCCTATATCTGCTAAGACATGGATTTCGTCTCTAGTTACTGACGCAGTCTCCTCCTTTGGCAATAAGCGCTTGAATAACAACAACGGTACAAAGAATGGTGTAAGCATTTTAGTCATACCAGTTAGAATATATCCTGCTGGTTGAGATAATTTCTTCCAATATGCTGCACCAATTGTTTTTGGAATGATCTCAGACAGGAATAGAACCGCTAATGTGAGTATTATAGACGCGATTGTAAGACTATCGTCACCCCATATACTAGCAACTTCTGCACCAACGCCAGCAGCCCCCATCGTATGTGCTATAGTATTCAGTGTTAGTATGGCAGTCAAAGGTTTGACAGAGTCGTCTTCTTTCAGCTTAGCCCATCTTTTACCATTGCGTTCGCCGGATTTACTCATGATACTAACATGAGATGTGGACATTGAAAGAAGTACAGCTTCAAGCATTGAACATAGGAAAGATACACCCAAGGCTAAGGATGCATAAATGATCAGCATTGTGTATTCTGCCATGGGGTTCAACGAACTCCTCGGGCAATCGGCCCGTCTTCCCGTGGAAAGCATAGTTCTTGAGTCTTCGCTAGGCTCTCAGGCATAGCACTCATGTAGTTCATTGCATCCGAAGGGTCAGGTGACACCCTTGGATGGAGAGCATGTCCTAATCTGCGTTGCTTGGCCATATGCTAATGGCCCGCTGCATTTGGGGCATGTTGCAGGATGTTATCTACCACCCGACATACAAGCAAGGTTTGAGCGCGCAAGAGGAAATAGGGTACTGATGGTTTCTGGTTCGGATGAGCACGGTACACCTATCACAGTTACGGCTGAAACATTAGGAATTACACCGCAAGAAGTTGTTGATAAATATCATGAAATTAATGCCAGGGCCCTCTTAGACCTAGGTTGCAGTTGGGAGCCAAACATCGACCCTAGAGGTGTCGATTTCGGAGGATCTCTATTCAATAGGACTAGCGATCCTGACCATTACAAAATAGTGTCCGAGAATTTCCTTTCCTTACTTGAGGCTGGACTATTTGAAAGAAAGGTTATGCAGCAGTATTACGAAATTAGGGCAGATGGAGGAAGATTCCTACCTGATCGCTACGTAGAAGGAGAATGTCCAACCTGTGGCTATGATGAAGCACGTGGCGACCAATGTGATGAATGCGGTGTTACATACGAGGCTCACGAATTAAAGAATCCTAAATCTAAAATGAATCCTGAGGCCAAAATAGAAATTAGGGATACAGAACACTTGTTTTATCGCCTAGATTTGTTTCAAGAAGCGCTCGAAAAACACGCATCGGAAAGACAGTCTGTATGGAAGCCCAATGTTCGTGCCATGACAAAACAATGGCTTGATATGGGTCTTAGGCCAAGGGCTGTGACTAGAGATTTAGATTGGGGGATTCCTTTACCCATGGAAGGTGAAGACTGGAACGGCAAGTGCATTTATGTGTGGTTTGAAGCGGTTCAAGGATACTATTCATGCGCTAAATTATGGTCCGAACGATATGCAAATTCAGAAGATTGGGAAAAATGGTGGAAAGTTTCCAGTGACGGAACTAAACCAAGGCACCTGTATTTCCTTGGAAAGGACAATATTCCTTTCCACACTGTGATTTGGCCCGCCTTGATCATGGGATTAAATCACGCCAACAGCGGACTTGACCAAACAGTAAAACCTAGCCTACCGTCTCCCGGACAACTACATTTGGAAGATAACGTCCCTGCTATGGAATACCTAATGCTAGCCGGCGGTCAATTCTCAAAATCTCGTCGACATGCGGTATGGTTGCCTTCATTCTTAGAAAGATTTGACCCCGATACCTTACGCTACTATCTATCAATAAATATGCCAGAAAACCATGATACTGATTTCAACTGGCCTGATTTCGTAGAGAAAATAAATTCGGAGTTGATTGCTGCCTATGGCAACTTTGTCCATCGAGTGCTAACATTAGGGGCAAGGTTACCTTCGAATAGAAAATTACCGACCTTTGAAAATCTAAGTTATTGTCAAGAAGAAATGGGTAAATTACAGGAGATTCATGCTCAAGTAACTTCAAGTTTGGAAAGACACCGATTCAAAGAAGCATTACGTAGTGTAATGTCAGCTGCACAACTTGGCAATCAGATGTTACAAGGAGCCACTCCATGGAAATTCCTGAATGATTTAGACGGAGATGGTGCTGAGGAATCTATGGCAAAACTCTCTTTTGGCTGGAGATTATCTCGATATCTAGCGATTTTGACTAATCCATTCTTACCATTTAGCGCCCAACGTTTGTGGTCGGCACTTGGCGAATCAGGAGAGGTATCGCTTGCAAGTTGGGACTCAGCCATCGATTGGTCACAAGAATACAAATGGAATGATGCAGAGGCCAAACCATTATTCCAGCGTTTAGATTTAGATGAAATCATCTCTCAAGAAAAATCATTGGCTGAGAGTGATTTACCAAGCCCTACTGCACCAGGACATGGCGTAAAAGGTGGGAAAAAGAAGAACAAGGAAGTGAAAGAAATGCCAGAAGGAACAACATATCTAAATTTTGAAACATTTATGGAAGTTGAATTGAAAGTCGGGAAGATTACAGAGGTATCTGATCACGAAAACGCTGACAAATTGTATGTTGTTTCAATCGATGACGGTACAGACGAG
>CEVS01197409.1_pt1 | contig 11369 bp, 5 predicted proteins | sample 361571 | NCBI WGS metagenome assembly CEVS01 (sample SAMEA2623850, study PRJEB7988) | marine metagenome | isolation source: saline water (ENVO:00002010), including | reverse complement strand
GCATGCCCTACATCTTTAACTGGTATCAATCTAATATATCCAGCACTATCTGTTGATTTTGTTGTAGTTATGTCAAAATTTTCATCTATCCTTGCGTTTTGATGATTATCTAAATGTCTTTTTGGTGCGAAGAGGAAAAAATGCCAACTATTATTTCTGGTATTTAAAAGGTTTGCGTTGTGCTGGTCTACCATTTGCATAATTTCACTATTTTTATTTATTTTTAAGACTTTTTCATCAATTTTGCTTTTAACTATTGGAGATTTCCATAGACTTTGCTTAATTTCTTGTTTATCCATTTTTATCTTTTCTACGTTTGATTCAGCTTCTAAAATACCTTTTTCAGATATTAATTTAATATACTTTTCAAGCTCTTCTTCCAATTCTTGAAATGATACTTTTTTAAAATTTTCAGTATTCCTTCCAAATAATTTCTCCTTATTATTTCTTATAGATGTGTGAATCATATTTAAGATTTCATCTCTCCCAACTTTTACAAACATATCAAAAAACGCTTGGTCTTGCACGCTTTCACCTTTGACAATTTCGGAGTAAGCTGGATTCACCAAATCATAAACTGTCTGGATGTTTGAACCTTCGATTTCTATCTCTTGAAGCTCTTCTTTCTTTGATTCAAAATATTTTTTAACCTCTTCTAGCATTTCTTTGTGTTCTATAACCTTATTAACTAAATCTCCCTTCAAATAGCCATACTTAATATCATTTAGGACTACATCTCCAATGTTGGTTTCTAAGTTTTTTGCAACCATAGCCAATTCTGAAAAGCCTATTTTTCTTGCCCAGGTTTTTAAATAATAGTCAGAGATTAAAAGAAGAATAAAACTTAAATAAACTAATAAAGAATACAGCATCAATAATGGTACAAAGAAACTAAAAACTGAACCCGCGGAATTAATCCTATTTTTCCACTTGTTCCAATTTTCTTTTGCTTCATAGTCGTTGTCTAAAACCGCCTGCTCATATGAAGATGAAGTCCATAAGAAGGTTTGGCATTTTTTAGCTGTTGGACTATCACCAATAACAAATTCTGAGTAAAAATCTATCAAAGAATAATCAAGGATGATGGAATCTTCTACCCCTGGATATTCAGACTCTGAGCAATCTGCTCTGACGCCATTGATGTAGGATGCAAGGAAAATAGTAATAAATAATATTATTGAAGAAAAGAGAAGATGGATAACCCTGCCCTTACCTTCTTCTCCTTCTTTTTTGCTTTTTTTATATAAAAAAAGTGTCAATATTTTCTTGCCTAAAACTAAATTTAAAAATTTTGGTACTGTTTTTGAACTCTGGGAAATGGTATCAAATAATTTAACTTTATAGCTTGATTGAATTTTCTCTTTTATCTCTTGTTGTGTTCTTGGACTCAATGCAGCTATTTCATTATCTAAAGTAGGAAGAATTAATTGAAGGGTGTGCCCTTGCTCAAGATTAGAGATAATTTCTCCACTAATTTTTCGTATTAGTTCATCTCCCTGATTCTCTAGTTCTGAATTTTCAGCACTAACATCTATGCCTTTTTTTTGTAGAGTTACTATATTGTCTTCTGTAATACCCTTTGTTGTAACACTTTCAAAAGAAGATAAATCTTCTGATAATTTATCAACTAAATCTCTAATTTCATTAAACCTAGCATTTAATCTTTTTTGATATGTTTCTATATTGAACCTTACTCTGTTTACTTTTTTGCTAAAGTTTGATGAATTTTTGTTTTTTTTCAAACCAAATTTATCAAGAAGTGTATTTTGAATTTCTTTAATTTCTTGAATTGAATCATAAATTTCGCCATCATTCTTCAAAAGTTCTTTTTTATCTACATCTGTTCCGAACTGCATTTCTGAAGGCCTAGATATATTTATTTTTGAAACTGTATCTGCGGTTTTAAGGTTTCCACTAATAGAGTCAAGAGAATTAAAAATTACATCAGTTGTAATATTTCTGTCACCAAAACCAACAGATACTTTCTTAAAACCTGGAATAAATATAGTGTTTTGACTTGTAATCTTATCGGATGTAACTTCTTGAAATACTTCAGGAATTTTAAGAATCTCAATAAATTCTGTTATCGCATTCTCTCCATCTAAATCTTTATCCCATTTGGCAAGACTGGCAATCGATCCAGTTGAATCAATTTTAAGACCAGTTGGTCCAGGAACCCAAATTGGTGTGATGTCTTTTTTGTTTTTTAGCTGACTGGGTAACTTGAATTCTGCCTTTCTGTCTTTTACTTTGAATTGATCAACAAATACAGCAATAAATGTAAAAGAATAATTTGTCTCTCGAAATTGATCAAGAACTTTCCAAAAATCAGGCGGATTCTTTTTCAAAAGACCATTCATTTTAAATATTATGCTGAAAGGTCTATATTCTCCTTCAGGACTATCCATGGAGTAAAGCAAGTCTTCAATTGATTGTTTCTTAATTTCTTGAACAACCTTAGGATTGGTTAAGTCAAAATAGACGGTGTCGTTTAAATTGTTGTCAGTCATTCAATTGTGATTTAGCAAGAATGTGGTTTATTGTTAAGTCTTCATGAGTAAGTGATATTTTTCTGTCTAATACTTTAGGAAGGACTTCTTCCCAGAAATTTAAATACTCTTTTAGTTCTTTAACAATACTCTTATCTTCTTTAAATTTTTCAATCTTTTTATTAAGGCTTTGAATTTCTTTCTTCATTAAAGTACCTGTTATAAATGTAAAGTGACTTGAAGGTTCGGGTTTTTCGTTTTGAATTTCTTCAGGTATTTCTATTTCTCCTTGACCTCTCATTTTTTTCAATTCAGTAATTTGATCATCAGAAGCTGTTAATTGAAACTGTAGAAAATCTTTCATGAAAGTGGGTAGGGGATTCCCCACAGTGCTTTTACTTAGAGGGATAGCCAACTCTTCTGCTGATTCTGAATCTTTGTATACAAATTTAGTAACTTTTTTAAAGTCTGAATCTGCAACTACATCATCATCTGTCCGGAAACTTCCTTTTCCTAAATAAACTGACAAGAAAAGCCTTGTTAAAACCTTCATTGCGTCGTTCTCTGATCCTATTAGATTTTGACTGGATATTCCTAGCCTTCTTCTCCACATTATTTTGTCTATTCCTGGAGTATTAATTTCGCTTTCATAAGCGGCCTTTATGCATTCATACGATTCTTCATTTCCGAGAATGCCTTGAGACATGATTACATAAGTTATAACAATTGCGTCTCCTTTTGATGCAGTAAACTCCCACCCTGCATCATTTTGTATGGTGCCTAATGCACCACCCGTTGTTAACTTTTTCTTAATCCAGTCTTGAATATCCTTGTCTTCTGTATAAGCAGGATAAGTAACCCTAACCATTTCCTTAACACGTGTTTCGTTTTCGTATTTTTCATTTGATGGTAATCCACCCGGTGCAATCATTGATGCTATTTCAGAACCTAAACCAGCTATAGAATTTTTCATAATGTCGTTTTGATTTTCTTCATCTATAGCACCTTCAAGTATTGTTCTTAAATCAGGAACTACTGGAGATAATTTTTCATCAGGATCAAAGGCTTTATTCACTCCTTCAGATAACATTTTTGAAACAGAAGGGTTTACCATATCTATAAGAATTTCTCCAAATTTAGAGTATTCTCCATCTACTTTGCTCCAAACAGATGACCAACTGTTGTTGAATTGTTTTAGAACTGTTGAAAGTTGATCAACTGCATTTTTATCTTTTAGGGATGCTGTTCCATTAAAAGCGTTTTTCAAACTATCCCAGGTTTTATTTAATGATCCTATGTTTGGTAGAAATTCTTTAACTAATTCTCCCTGGTTCCCAATTTCGGCTTTTGCTTCTAGTAAAATGCTAGAGTGATCATCGCTCCAATTACCAATTGTTCTTCTTATTTCATCAATTTCATCTTGCCATGCTGCTTGTAAATTGAGACTGAATTGTACATCACTAAACAGTGCTTGTGACCAGTAATATGGAATTAATTCTTTTTGAACATGGTTGTCGACTACAGCGACCCATCTATCAAATTTTTTCTTATTTAAACCTCTTGCTAATTTCAACTTATCAGTAGGTTCATTCATTTCTGAAAAATTCTTAATTTTATCTAAAGCGGACCCACTCGTATCACCAGGTTGTCCAACCAATGCATTAAACGCATCGAATATATTAATGTCAGATTTTTGTTTTAATACCTCTTCAATAATTTTCTTAACGCTTATGGAACTAAGTCGTGTTGAAACTTCATATTCTATTTGCTTTTTTATATCAGGCATTAAATCTTTTTGAGCTCTTAGATACCTCTCTGCAATTTCAACAACATCTTTTGATTTACTTGGGGTTCTTGGCTTAGAGACTAGATTGATGTTTTCTGGAAGTGTATTTTGAAGTGAGACAAAATCTAATCTAGCTGCTTTTAGAATTGCATTAATATTTTCGTTTCTAACTTCTGGTTTTTCTGTTTTTGCTTTTTTAGACTCCTCTATTGCCTCTGTAATAAAATAACCCGATACTAAACTACTTATTCTTTCAATGGGTATTGATAGTCTTGACGCTACAGCGGGAACTAGGGGCTTTAAACCAGGCCCTCTAGTATCGTCATCTCTTCTTTGGTCTTTGTTTACTAAGTCTGCAAAAAAGGATAGCTTTTTACTGTCTTCTACTTTTAGCTCACCACCGATATTTGATAGACAGAATGCAGCAATAGATTTATACACATCGTCTAATTCAGCACTGGGGCCTTTAGTAAAAGTAAAGCAAATCGGGATTGGGCTTTTTTCTTTATCACCGCCAACTCCAATTGTTAACTGTCCAGGATAAGTTTGTTTAAAGTTTTCTTCCTGAGCAGCTGACGGCGCGTTTGTATAATCAATTAACTGAGCTAAATCTGAGATCGCATATCCACCATTTAATTTTGAATAATGATAAGCATCGGCAGGTTGATCTTCTTCAAATGCCTGCGGCATCAGTACAAGTGGAAACATGTATGTTGTTAGACCAAGATTTTTATTTCGTATCTTTTCATCAAGAAGATGTAAAATATCATAAAATATTCCAGTACCCGTTCCTCCAGCGATAGAGAAAGAAACATAAATATAAAGCTCCGTTGCAGGACCGTTTTTTCCAGAAAGTAAATCTAACTCTTTTTGTGATTTTGATATATTATCAAGTGCTTCATCAAAATTTGAAAGAAACGCCTCTGCATTTGGTTTTAGAGATTCAAAAAGAGCAGCTCTTCCTACTAGTGGAAATTGTCCAGCTCCAGCTGAGATTGGAGATACATTGGGTTCTTGATCTTGTGATGGTAACCAGCTTTTTACACTTTCAGGCATTTGTGCTCTAAGTCCGCTAGCTACTACTTTGTATGAGTTTGGCACTGACATGTCTGTTATCGGGGTAGTAGTTGAATAGTAAACCGCATCATTTTCCACACCTAGTCTTGTTCTATGTTTTTTTACTTCAGAAGAGTCTGTATCAATTAAGACTGTTTGGATATTCCGAGGAAGCTCAAATGGCTTTAGATCTAATGTTGGGTGTGCTTTCATCAATGATGTGCCATCTGGTCCGCACATCTCTTTTCTGAGCATAATATCAAGCTCAGTTGATACATTTATTCCTGTTCCACCTAGACCTACAAAAAGTAATCTTTGATTGATTTCTATACTCATAAACTTACTTTCTAATCTTCAAACTCTAAGTCAAAATTATCATCGTCCATGTCTAAAGAATTGTATTCATCATCTATAGGTTCTGCAATAAATTTAATTTTATTGTTATTAGGTAGTCTTATTTCAACTTCTTCTTCTCTAAAACCTTGTTCTTGATGTGTATTTTCAGCATCAATATACTTTAAGGAAATTTCATTTGATTCCTCATCTCTATTTGTGAAAAATCCTACTACCCCAGTTTTCTCCTCTGAAGATAAGATAAGATTTGCCTCTTTTTTATCATCTGTTCTTTTAATAGAAATTGAATCATCTGGCATGGTTACATAAAAATATTCGAATTTTGATTTGTCGATTAATGTAATTGTGTCAATTTTTTGATTTAAACTGTTGTAGGATTCTATTTTTCCACCAGGTAAGAATCTTTTTCTTGATGCCAAGTATGCTAACAGAGCTAATAAAAGTAAGAGAATTCCTATTACCAATACCCATGGGAAGCTACCTTCCTCTTCAGTTATAATTTCTTCTTCAATGAGACCCGTGGTTGTTGTGGTGACTGGGATGACTTCATAGCTCCATTGTTCAGTTGGTTTATACTGCAAGTCTTTATATTCTGAATTTATTTTTAATCCATCATTTACTGGTTGTAAAATCATTTCATTAAAGCCTGGCTGAAAGACTAAGCCTTCAAATGCATTGATAGTTAATTGATTGTTTGAAAATTCAATCAACTCTTCTCTGTCTGAATTACTGAATTGTGCATTGAAGACAGCTTTGTCTACTGCAAGACTTAAATCTGTAGCATCAGATCTTGTTGGAAGTAATTCCAGTTTGCATTGATCAACACCATCTTTTAAGGTGTTGAGATTACAAGAACTCTCGATGTAAAAAGTACCGTAAAAATCAATTACTAAAGGTATTAAAGGTTTATAAGAGCCTGCTTTATTCTCATCAAATACTTCTGTGTTTGCAGACCAAACTCCTTTTACGGGATTTAATTCTTGATAGCAGAATATGTAAGCATCTTCACACTCTTCATCAAAATTACTTTCCACTACCGCATTGCCGGCTGAGTCTTGAACTATAGGCTGAACACCATCAACGCCGTTGAGATTAATTTTTATTTCTACAGATTCCCATAAGTCAGAAACATCGAATAGGTGTGGTTTGCTAGGTTCTAATAAAATTACATCTTTTGACTCACCGCATGTAACTTGCTTCATCGCAGTACTTATACCTGCTTGAAGTTGACTTACAGTTCTATTTTCCTCATTTAAATATACTCTCTGTGGGTTTTGTTCTTGACATGCTCTTCTTTCTGCGCTGAAACCTAGCCATGTATTTAAAGCACTTGCTTTTGCGTTACCAAACCCAAATATAAATAGTTGTACGTTATTTTCTATCATTACTGGAGCGATGTTCAAATATCCTCTTTCGTACTCATTATTGGCCTCGGGTGACCCGGCACCCGTATCTAAAGGATCTAATTCACCATCAGTCAAAAGTAAAAATACGGGGACATAGTTTTCTTCATCGTTAGATATTACTTCAAGACCACGTTCGAATGCTTTAATTTGATTTGTGTCCTTTCCAACACCTTCAACTCTATTATCTCTCTCTAAATTGTCAGATCTGGAAGATTGTATTTTGTTTGTACAATCACGAAAAAAATTACTTCCATCCAGAGTCTTAATTTCTTTCGCTTGTTTGGTTTCGCAAATTTGAACAGCCTCTGTAGCAAATGCAATAATTGAAACTTTACTATTGTTTAGTTTGTCATTATTCAGATAAGTTGGAAGATTTTGAATTAGCTGTTGTAGTTCTTTAGTATCAACAGTTTGTAAACTTAAACTAATATCAGCTAAGACTACTAAATGGATGAGCTCCTCTGTTTCCTCGTTAGCATAGGAGTGTGAAATATGTGAAAACTGAGATGTGAGAAAAATCATTACAAGGGCAATTATTTTAATTGACTTTCTCATTTTGGATATTATATCATGATATAAATTGACTAGTTGTATAAATTTTTTAAAGAGATTATTCTTAATATCTACTTTCTCACTATTGTTTTCATTTTGTTCTACAGCAACCTCTGAGAGTAGTGGTTACACATATGACGAATGTGTTACAAAAACCTTAAGTAAAGGAGACTACGAAAAGTGGCTTAATGACGAAATTGATCTAAGTCGGTTCGACGAATTGATTAACAAGTGCCTAACTGGAGAAATTGACTTTTCTGAAGAAAGCTCAGTCGAAACAGAAGTAAGTGATGATAGTATACAATCTAATGACACAACTGATAGTACAACAACTAATGACACTCAAACCACTACAACAAGTTTGTCTAATGTTAAGGGATTTAATTCAAATACGGTAGAAGACATTGAACAATGGCCAATGGTTTACTCCTTTGACAATCTGAAAGACAACTCTATAAAACACAGTCAAGACATTCTGTCTGGTAAATTTTCGGGTTCAAAAGTAAAAAAACTACAACTAATATTTAACAATTGTAGGTCCACTATTTACACGGTTGAAAATGTTGAAATTAATCAATCATCTGAAGATTTTCAAATAAGTTCAGGCTCTTGTAAGAAAGGTGTTGATATAAATGATTTTAGATATCTACAAATTAGCAATGATGCGCATAGAGTAAGCCTGAAGAATAATGGAGAATTTGGTAAGAGAACAAACAGTTTTGATTGTTGCCATTTACTAGATATGAATGAATTACTAAAATCATTCTTAGATACTTTAAATTTATTTTTTACAACAACTACTACCACCACAACTACTACTACAACTACAACTACAACTACAACTACAATTCCCTATCCACCGTCAATAGTTTTTGATAGTTGCCCAAATGAAGTAAAACCAGGAAATACGATAACTTATAATTATAGAGTTTCAGGTCCTTCATCAAGAATTACAACAATTGATTTTAAACTTAGTTTGAATGAAGAAATTGAGTTTGAGGATTTAATTGAAAATAATCCCAATTTAGTACTTCCAGGAAAAGCAGAGGAAATATCTTACTCGTATGAATATGTTGTTCCAGACATACAAGACCCTACAACTATAACTTTTTCTGTTTATGCAGTAAATGAGCGAGGTAATCCTAGTGAACAAATCTGTAATACTTCTCTAATTTTACCAGAAAGAATAGTTCCGGATCTGAATAAATTAGAGGTATATGCTGGAGAAAGGTATGAGTATGATATTGGTGATTACGCTCCATATCAGAGTACTGGTTATATTAGTGGTAGAACTTTTAGGGTTAAAACTTATTTGCTGCTTGAAGATACATTAGACACTGTGACTTTTACCCTAACTCCTCATGAGTCAATAGGTACAGTATTTTTAGTTTGTGAAAAAGTGTTTGATAAAACAACTATTTACCCCGCAGGGTATGAAATAGATTGTAGTGTCGACTACCCATCAGATAGGATAAATAGATTTGTTCCATACAATAAAAGAGATAGGGAATGGCAGGGTTGGTATAGATTAGATATATATATGGTTGATGGAGCTGGCAACACAAATATAATTCAATATTGTAAAGCTTTAAGGATTGTTGGCGGATGGCAAAGTAGTTATTCTAATAATACAACATATGGATATAACGGATACTATACGCAGTACTGGAATGAAGTATATAGAAATAGAGGGCAGTGTTAGTGAGTTTTGATGATGATTTTTTAGATGATGATTTTTTAGATGATGAACTAGACAATGAATTTGAAGACTTATACGAAACCCACAGTTTCTTTGATGAGATTATTGAATTTTTTAGAGAACTGGATAAAAAAATAGTTATAGGTGTTGGAGTTTTAACTCTAAGCATTATATCTATACCAATTATTCAAAACTTCAATAGTAATAATTTAACCGTAGAAGAAAAAACTATAACAGGAGTTGAAGATGCTGAATTGGATGAAAATTCACAAGGCAATAAGGATGGTGGGAGTAATCAATATGGTGTTGAAAATACTACAACTACAATTGTCCCAACTAATACTTCTCCAACTACAACTGTCACAACTAACGAGTCTCTGACAACAGATCCATTGCAATCAACAGTGATGGTTGCAGTGCCAGATTGTGAATATATGGGTTCTGGAACTATTGTTTCAAAATTAGGATATATTTTGACCAATGAGCATGTTGTTTCTGATGACGGTTCATTTTGTAATGATTTTATTGTAATTTTAACTTCAGAATCTGGAGAAAAGGATCCCATCCCTAAATATATTGCTGAAATAGTTGAACAAAGTGTTGCTTTGGACATTGCTATTCTAGAAATAATTGGAACATATGACGGTAGTCCAATGCCAAAATTTTTTAAAAATATGTGTGTTGGTGATTCTAACTCTGTTGCTCAAGGTGATAATTTATTAGTATGGGGCTACCCAGATGTAAGGTGGGTAAATTTTGACACTCCTGGAAGAATAGATGTTAGTCAGGGCTTCGTGTCTGGTTTTGATGCTGAAACTGGATTGTCGGAAAAAGCTTGGATTTCACTTTCATCAACAATATCATCTGGAAACTCAGGTGGTGGTGCTTACAATGAATTAGGGCAACTAGTTGGAGTTCCTACAGCAGTATTTCAAGGAAATTTAAGTTCAAGAGGGTTACTCCGGCCTATGAATTTAGTTTTAGAATACTTTGATTCTTTTTATTTTGAATCATGTAAATAACATAAAGCAAATAGCTTATATTTTATATAAATCAATTTCTTTACAGAATTTAAATGGGTTTATGGTTTTTTAATAAACCCATTTATTCTTATATTGCCTAAAAGCTATCTACTATAAAATATTCGCCAGACGGTATGTTCCATTGCTTTACAGCATCGTACCATCTGTAGTTTCCTTGTAGTTCTTCCGTATCTCCTTCAAAGACTACTCCAGTAACATACTGGAATAATAAGGAACTACATTTTCCATCAACATGTGATTTAGAGCTTTTTGCCTCAACTGCATTAATTAGTTTTTTTATATACTCAATAGTCCTAGGCGTTACTTTTCCACCAGCATTTTTACGATGTACTCGAATAAAATCTTGGAGATCTGGTTTTTTGTTTCCAAGACGCTGTGTAACTCGCGTTGGAGCTAAGACTGCACCTTCTAAAAGCAAATCATCCAAATCTCCATTAACTTCTAAAGAAATCTGCATATTTACTCTATCAAAACGCATCGTAATCCAAATATCTTTTCCGTATTTGGTAGTACCTAAAAACCTTCTTCCCAAGTATTTTTTAGATTTTTCAGCATTTCGTAAAAAAGCAGCCTTTTTAGCTGCTTTTCTTTTTGCTCTCAACTCTTCATTAGTTAACTGTGTCTTTTCGTTCAATTACTCTCCTTTTTTCCATTAAAAAAGAGCAAAAAAAAACAGACCCGAAAGTCTGATTCGAATTTTGCTCTTTATTTGCTTGTATTGATTTAGACTCTAAAACCTTAAAAACGTTACACTTTTATGCTATAAGACGACATTTATAACGTCAACTGTATAGATACAATAATCGCAATCTTCATATGTAATTGACCTTTTCGAGTTAAAAAAATAAAATCAGAGTATGCCAAAAGCAAAATTTTTTGAAGGTGTCTACCCAGAGGGAAATAAATCTGAGAAAACATTTGTAGATGCGTATATAAAAGATAAAAATTTTCAAGAAAACTGGACAATACTTCACTCCACCAATA
>CEVS01026403.1_pt1 | contig 11395 bp, 11 predicted proteins | sample 361571 | NCBI WGS metagenome assembly CEVS01 (sample SAMEA2623850, study PRJEB7988) | marine metagenome | isolation source: saline water (ENVO:00002010), including | reverse complement strand
TGATATTTACAAGTCATATTTAAATGAAAGATTTAAAAATATTCATTAATCTAACCAGATTAAATAGACCAATAGGTTATTTGTTATTATTTTGGCCTTGTAGTTGGGGCCTAGCTTATGCTTATTCTTTAAATAAAAATATAGAAACTTTTTTACTTTACATTACTTTATTTTTTTTGGGTGCAGTTTTAATGAGAAGCGCTGGGTGTATTGTAAATGATATAGTCGATAGAAAACTAGATAAAAAAGTTAAGCGAACGCAAGGCAGACCACTAGCTGCAAATTTGATATCTGTTGAAAGAGCATTTATGTATGTGATCATACTTTGTGGTTTAGCATTTTGTATATTAATTCAATTTAATTTTTTAACAATTTTTCTAGGACTTGCCTCTATGACGCTTGCCTTTAGTTATCCTTTCATGAAAAGAATTACGTATTGGCCACAACTTTTTTTAGGTTTGACATTTAACTGGGGAATAATAATGGCTTGGGCCTCTATAACTGATTTTTTAACTATAGAAATTTTTTTAGTTTATTTAGCGGCCATATTTTGGACATTGGGATATGACACTATTTATGGAGCTCAGGACATTATAGATGATGAAATTATAGGAGTTAAGTCAACATCAATTAAATTTAAATCAATGTTAAAAAAATTTGTTTTTTTATGTTACACATCGAGTTTTCTTATTTTCTTATTATTCTTTTATTTTAATATGAACTCGATTTTCTTTTTATTTCCATTGTTAGGTTTTTTTGTAACTTTATTTTACCAAATATATATTTTCGATAAAAGAAAACCCAAAACATGTATGCAAGCATTTAAGATAAATAATTTTTCGGGATTTTATTTATTTTTAACTTTTTTAACTTTTTCTTTATAAAATGAAATTTGAAGAATTAAAAATTATCTTAAAAAGACTTTATAAAGATCACATAAATAGATATTTAAATCGTATTTTCTTATCACTTTTTTTATCTTTAGTGGTCTCTTTAAGCACTTCAGCTATTGCATGGTTATTAGATCCAGCGGTTAAAAAAATATTTATTGAAAATAATCAAACTTATGCTTGGGCAATACCTCTTGCGATAATAATTGCATTCTCATCTAAAGGTATTTGTTTATATATAGCAAGAATACTTCTTATTAAAACAGGCCAAGAAATATCAGGTGAACTTCAAACTAAAGTTGCAAAATATATTTTAAACACTGATATAGCTACAATCGAAAAAAAACATTCTGGTAAGTTTATTTCAAATATAAATTTTGATGCAGGACAGGTAAATTCTTTATGTAGCACTGGCATACTAAATTCGATGAAAGATTCTATGACATTAATTGCTTTGGTCGGTGTAATGCTATATCAAAATTGGAAGCTAACCTTATTTGCTTTAATAATGATGCCTTTGGCAGCAGGACTCGCAAAGTCTCTTGGTAAGAGAATAGGTAAAGCGGTTTCTGAAGCAGGAGAAGTTTCGGGAAAACTGACAGCACATTTATCTGAAATTTTAAAAGCATCTAAAATGATTAGAATTTATCAAAAAGAAGATTCTGAATATCGAAAATCAAAAGACATTATTTTTCAAATGGTAAACAAAGCAACAAAAATATCTTCAATTATTGTTCGAGCAACACCCGTGATGGAAATATTAACAGGATTTATGATAGCTGGATTTATTTTCTTTTCTGGTTCATTAATTTCTTCAGGGGAGCTACAAGTTAATCAATTTTTCTCATTTTTAGCAGCTATGATGTTGGCTTATCAACCTATTAGATCGCTAGCTACTATTAATATGGTTGTATTTTCAGGTGCTGCAGGTGCTAGAAGAATTTATGATGTGATTGATCAACCAATTAAAATAAGTAACAACCAAAATCTTCCAGAGCTTAAACCTTCTACAGGAAGTATAAAGTTTTCTAATGTAAGTTTTAAATATGAAAATTCAAATGATAAAGCTATAAAAAATATAAATTTAGATATTAAAGGTGGGACAATTGCTGCATTTGTAGGTCATAGCGGTGCAGGGAAAAGTACAATTATAAATTTGCTTCCTAGATTTTATGATCCTCAAAGTGGTGAAATTTTTATTGACCAACAAAATACTAAGTCGGTTAATTTAAATTCCTTAAGAAAGTCTATTTCATTAGTTAGTCAAGACGTTATTCTTTTTGATAGTTCTGTGAAAAACAATATCTTATATGCTAATGAAGATGCTACAGAGGAAGAGTTTATTAACTCTTGTAAATTTGCTGCTGCCGAAGAATTTATTCAAGATCTGCCACAAAAGCATGACACACTAATCGGAGAAAACGGTATGAGACTATCTGGAGGGCAAAAACAAAGATTATCAATAGCTAGAGCAATTCTTAAAAAGTCTCCTATAATTCTTTTAGATGAAGCCACTTCTTCTTTAGATACTGAGTCAGAGGAAGTGGTTCAAAGTGCTATTAAAAATTTAACTAAAAATAAAACAACTCTTGTAATAGCGCATAGGTTATCAACTATTCACAACGCTGATAAAATATTCGTTATAAAAAAAGGGACAGTAATAGACTCTGGATCTCATTCAGAGCTAATCAAAAATTGTGATTACTATAAATTGTTGTATGAAAAGCAATTGAAATAAAAATTTATGATTTTTCTGTATAGATTTTTAACTTTTTTTTTATTCCCAATTTTTTCAATAATAATCTATTTAAGACGGTTTACAAACAAAGAAGATAAAATAAGATTTAAAGAAAAAATATCAATTAATAAAAGTGATTTCCCCAAAAACAAAAAGGTTATTTGGTTACATGCTGCAAGTATCGGTGAGACAAATAGTATTTTTCCTTTAATATCAAAGCTAATTAAAGATAATAAAAATATATTTATTTTACTCACTTCAACTACCTTAAGCTCCAGTGAATTAATAAAGAAAAAAAAATTCAATAACAACAATATTCAACACCACTTCTTTCCTTTGGATGTTCAATTTTTAGTAAAAAAATTTATAAATCATTGGAAACCAGAATTAGTGATATTTGTTGACTCTGAAGTTTGGCCAAATTATTTGCTTGAGGTATCTCAAAGAAAAATACCATTAATATTGCTAAATGGAAGAATTACAATGAAAACGTTTAGAAGGTGGAAATTAGTATCTCGCTTATCACTTAAATTATTTGGATTATACGATTTATGTCTTTCATCAAGTAAAGAGTCTGAAAAAAATTTAAAGTCACTAGGTGCTAAAACTGTTAAATTCATAGGTAACTTAAAATTTTGTACAAAGATAAATAGTGAAAAAAGATATATCAAATTAAAGTCGATTTTTGATAAACACAATATTTGGTGCGCAGCTAGCACTCATCCAGGTGAAGAGGAAATTATTTTAAAAACTCATGCTTTAATAAAACAAAAAGGTATAAAAATTATTACAATAATTGTTCCTCGCCACATAAATCGATCTAAAGAGATAAATGAAATTAGCAATAACTTGAATATTAAAAGTCAAATAGTTAGTAAGTTCGAGGATATATCTAAAGACTCAGAAATCTTAATTATAAATTCTATTGGAGAAATGATCGAATATTTTCATAATTGTGAAAGTATATTTATGGGAAAATCTTTATCAAAAAAGTTGATTAAAGTTGGAGGTCAAAATCCAATAGAACCAGCTAAATGTGGATGTAAAATTTATCATGGACCTTATATATCTAACTTTAAAGAGATATATGGTTTTTTAAAAGAAAAAAAAATTGCATATGAAGTTATTAACGAAATTGATTTATCCCAAAATTTAATTAAAGACTTTAATAATAAAAATACTGATAAAAGAAATATAGATGATATTAATTTTCACGGAGATCAAATATTGGATTTAACAATAAAAGAGATTTTTAAATTAAGTAAATGAAACTTAAAAAACCTAAATTTTGGAATAATATAAACTTTTTATCGGTCTGTTTATTGCCTTTAACTTTAATTACAATAATATTTAATATTTTAAAAACCAATATAATTACAGGTTTCAGGTTTAATATCCCAGTAATTTGCGTGGGTAACATTTTTGTTGGTGGAACGGGTAAAACTCCTTTGAGTATTTATATATATAACTTTCTTAAAAAAAGAAGTTATAAGCCCGCAATTGTGAGGAAGTTTTACAATTCTCACAACGATGAAATTAATCTTACTAAAAGTAAAGTGAAACAATTTTTTTATGATAAGAAAAGAACTTTATCGATTTTCAAAGCAGAGGCTAAAAATAACAACATCATTATTATGGATGACGGTCTTCAAGATGCTTCTGTAATAAAAGATTTAAATATAATCTGCTTTAATAGTTCAGACCTCATTGGAAACGGTTTACTATTACCAGCAGGCCCTTTAAGAGAACGATTATTTAACATTAAAAACTATCAAATAGTAGTTATTAATGGAAAGCGTAATATTGCTTTTGAAAAAAAAATAAAATCTATTTCAAATAATATTAAAATTTATCAGTCAAAATATGTAATTAAAGATTTAAAGAAATTTAGAGGTAAAAAAATACTAGCATTTGCTGGGATTGGTAATCCAGAAAATTTTTTTAGTTTATTAAGGGATAATGGCTTAAAAATAAAAAAGGAAATTTCATTTCCAGATCATTATAATTATACAAAAAAAGAAATGGAAAATTTAATATTTAAAGCAAAAGATGAAAGCTTAACATTATTAACAACGGAAAAAGATTTTTTTAGAATAAAACAACCTGGTGTAAAAAAAATAAACTATGTTTCTGTGGAATTAAAAATTTTAAATAATAAAAGTTTTGAAAAAGAAATATTAAAAAATCTATGAAAAAAAAAACTTTTTATTTTCTTCAATCAATAATCATTTATTTTTTTTACTTTATATCAAGAATAATTGGTTTGAAATTAAGTAGAGTTGTTTTTTCATTCATTTTTGAAAAAGTTGGAAATATTTTTAAATCAAAAAAAATTATTATAGATAATTTAAATAGAATTAGTCCTAAAATAAGTAATTTGGAGAAAGAAAAAATCGTTAATAGAATGTGGTCTAACTATGGAAAAACATTTGTTGAATATATTTTCCTTAATACTTTTAAAAAAAGATCTAATCATATTTATATAAAAAATAAAAAAGCTATTGATGATATGCTAGAGAAAAATAAACCTGTAATATTTATTTCTGGACATTTTGCAAATTATGAGTTGATGTCTATGGAACTGACGAAGGCTAAGGTTAAACTAGCGACAATTTACAGACCATTAAATAATATGTTTTTAAATCCATTTATGGAATATCTGAGAAGAAATTTTGTATGCAAAAATCAGATTAAAAAGGGTTTAAACGGAGTCAAAGAGTCCTTGGAGTATATGAAAAATGGTTATAGCGTTGCATTAATGGTAGACCAAAGAGTGAGCGAAGGTCCAAGGATAAATTTCTTTAACGGTCTTGCTCACACAACAACTCTTCCAGCACAATTATCTTCTCGTTTCGATTGCGATATAGTGCCCATTTATATTTCTAGAAATCAAGATGATAGTTTTGAAATGGAAATATTAGATCCAATCTTAATTTCAGATAGTGAAAAAAAGGATAAAGAATTAATTACAGAAAAAATTAATGCAATTATTGAAAAATTAATATCAAGAGATCCTAGTCAATGGATTCTAACACACAATAGATGGAAATAATTTTCAATAAAATTATTTATTTTAATTTTTCGTATCTTTGTTTCACTTCCTCTGGTGAAAAATATGCTTCTTGAAGCTCAACATTCCAATAATTTAAATTTTCGAGAGGAATCTTTTTTTTTGAAACAGCGCATTCGACATAATCACCCTTCTCAATTATTTCAAAGGTGTTAGCTAAATATTTTAACTTTGCTTTTACTCTGCTCATAATTTAAGTAATATATAACAAATCTTTTAATATGAATATTGCTTTAATAGGTAGTGGTGGTCGTGAGCACGCATTATGTAGAAAGTTTAAAGAGTCCAAAAACATCAGTCAAATTTTTTGTATACCTGGGAACGCAGGCACTGCTAAAATAGCAACTAATCTTGATATAAATTTTCTTGATTTTAAGATGTTACTCAAAAATCTTAAGGACTATGAAATTAAGATGGTAATTGTAGGGCCTGAAGAGCCACTAGTTAAAGGGATAGTAAATTTTCTTGAAAAAAATGGAATTAAAGTATTTGGCCCAAATAAGTATGCATCTCAACTTGAGGGCTCTAAAGCATTTATGAAATCAATTTGTAAAAGATACAATATTCCAACTGCAAATTTTCGGATTTGCAGCAATCTAACAGATTTTAAGAAATCAATAAATAAATTTAACCTTCCAGTTGTTGTAAAAGCAGATGGCTTAGCGGCAGGAAAAGGCGTAGTAATTTGTAAAACAAAAAGGCAAGCTTTTGAAATTTCTAAACAAATTTTTAAAGGTAAATTTGAGAGTTCAAAAAAAGTTGTGTTAGAGGAATTTTTAGAAGGGGAAGAAGCTAGCTATTTTTTAGTTGTCGATAAAAAAAGTTTTATTAACTTTGGTACAGCTCAAGATCATAAAAAAGTATTTGAAAAAGAAAAAGGTCCAAATACTGGTGGCATGGGTGCATACTCTCCAGCACCAATTATTGATAAAAATTTAGAAAAGAAAATTATCGAAAGAATTGTAAAACCTACATTACAAGCTTTAAAAGATAAAAAACAATATTATAGAGGCTTCCTTTATGTTGGTCTAATGATAAAAAATAAAGATCCATATTTAATCGAATACAATGTCAGAATGGGAGATCCAGAATGTCAGGTAATAATGCCCCGACTGAAAACTGATTTATTTAAAATAATAAGTTATTCCTTAAAAAATCAAATAAAAAGATTAAAATTAAAATGGGAATTCAACAAATGTATGACAATAGTTTTGTGCTCAAAAGGATACCCGGGAAATTATAACAAAGGAAAAATTATTAGAATCAAAAGAATTAATGATAAAAAAAATTTATTTATTATTCACGCTGGAACCAAATTAAATAATAGCGATATTTGCTCTGCAGGAGGAAGAGTTTTAAATATTGTTTGTAAAGGTCAGAACTTTAATCAAATAAGAAAAAAAATTATTAAATTAATAAAAAAGATAAATTGGAAAAACGGTTTTTACAGAAAAGATATTGGCTGGAGAGTTATAGATAAATAATGAGAATAATCAGTGGAAAATTAAAGGGAAAAAAAATATCATTTATTAGTTCATCGAAAACTCGTCCTCTTCGGGATTATGTTAGAGAAAATATATTTAATATTATTGCTCACGGAAAAAATATAAAAATTAATATGGAAAAAGCAAACATTTTAGATCTGTATTCAGGGGTTGGTTCATTTGGAATTGAGTGTTTATCAAGGTATTTATGTAATGTTGTTTTTGTTGAAAAAGATCCTTTAGCTTCTTCAAATTTAAAAAAAAATATTATAAATTTAAAATTAGCATCCAGAGTAAAAATAATATCTCAGGATACCGAAAATTATTTGAAGAAATTTAATTACGAAGATAAATTTGATTTAATATTCTTAGATCCGCCCTATAAGGATATATCTTTTCTCAGTATTATTGCTCTAATTAAAAAAAAGAAAATATTTAATAAAAATCATAAAGTAATAATTCACAGAGAACGTAGTTGTGAAGAAGTATTTCATGATTATTTAAAAGTAGATTTAGAAAAATATTACGGTAGATCGAAAATTATTTTCGGCTCTTTTTAAATAAATTTTGTTTTGTAATTGTTTTCAATTGCTCTACAGCAGGCTGATTAAATGGATTTATTTTTAAATTTTCAGCTAAGAATACAGTTTCTAAAATAAAATAAGAAAATAATTCACCAAGAGTTTCTTCGTTCTTTTTTTTTATTTCTATAGAGAGGAATGGTATCTTTTTATTTTTAAACAATGAGATAATTGCGTTTTTTTGATTTTGCAGAAGTTCTTCCATACTTGTGTTATTCAGTGCATTAATAAAAAGTCCTTTATTTTTTTTCTTTTTTTCAGCTTTTAATGAAAAAATATAAAAAAAATTATCTTTTGGTCCATCTAAGTAAAGTTGAAGAAGACTATGATGATCGCGTGGTCCTACAGAAATCAATGGTACCTTTCCTTTACCACTTTTTCCTAAACTTTCAGCAATTAGTTGTTGGCACCAAAGCATGAAATATTTCAGTTCTTGAGAATAATTTAACAGAACCAAAGAATTAATTTTTTTTGAATTATATATTTTTGATAAATTGAGTAAATTTTTTATCAAAATTAATTTTTTTTTGTAAAGAAAATTTAAGATATTTTTTCTGAATTTAATTATATTAATGCCTGCTAGAAAACAAGGAACCAATGCTGTCTCAGAAAATATAGAATATCTTCCTCCAATATATTTTTGATGAAAAATAATTTTTATCTTTAATTCTTTCGCAAATGAACTTAGGTTGTTTTTTTTATTTTCTGTAATTATTATTGAATTTTTATAGTTGAAATTTGCTTTCTTTTTAAGAGAATTTATAATGGACAAAACTTCAACTGTATTTCCAGATTTAGATATTATTATAAATAAAGAATTTTTTAAATTATTTGTTTTATTTAATTTATTTATTTGATCAATTTCAAGATTGTTAATAAATATCAACTCTTTTTTTATTTGTTTCTTAAAAAAATAATTTACTGCTTGTGCTCCCAATATTGATCCGCCTAAACCAATAGTTATAATTCTTTTAAATTTTTTGTATCTTTTTAGCTCAATAAAATTAAAATTCATTTTAAAATCTTCTGAAAATGAATAAAACACGCTTTTATTATCTTTAATGTTTCCTTTTGCTTTTTTTATTAAGTTCTCAATTTTTTTTTTCTTCAAATTGTTAAAGTTTTTAAACACATTTTCTGGAATATAACTCTCAAAATTAATATTTTTTTTTAATGACATTAATTCTTCCTAATTTCTTCCAGAAAAATATTTTCTAGCTCTGATTTCTCCTCAGACTTGTTGCTCTCACTCACCACTCCAAGAATATTCTTATTTTCTTTTTTAGTCTCACTATCAGATTTTGGTTTTGGCAACTCTCCCATCTTAGGCGGAATGGATAGCGGACCTCTTTTTTCAATTAAAAATTCATCTGTTGTTCGGGTCTTCTCGTTTCTCAATGCCTTTCCAGCTTCACTGAATGTTCCACATGACACTAAAAAGATAAATAATAATAGATATTTAATTTTCATTTTTTTTTGTTGAATATTAGTTCATTTAATATCATGAATATAATACCTAATGATATAAAAATATCAGCAATATTAAAAGTGAACCAATGAAATTCTTTAATATGAAAATCTATAAAATCTGGCACTGCTTTATAAATAATTCTGTCATATAAATTTCCTATCGCTCCACCAATTATTAAAGAGAAAAATATCTTTTCAATAGTTTTAGATTTAAACATTAGATATGTTAAAACTAATATTATCAAAAAGATCAAAATTGATAGCAAGTTATAATATATCCCGGCATTTAAACTAAAAAGTCCAAATCCTATTCCTGTATTAAAAACTAAATTTAAATTTAAGTAATTATTAATGAATAAATATTTTTCATTTTCTAAAAGATTTAATATTAAGTTTTTTGAATATCTATCTAGAAAAAAAATTATAAAAATAAAAAAAAGAAAATAAATATTTTCTTTTTTAAATAAAATTTTTTTTATATTTTGGAAATTAATCAGATCTTGCTTCCTACTAAATTTGAACACCTTGTGCATTTATTTTCTAATATTTTCCAGCACCTTTCGCATTTTTTTCCCTTAGCTTTGCTAACTTCAATTCTTAATTCATCTTTCTCTGATAATTTTTTTTCTGCTTTAGAAACTATAAAATACTCAGCTAAGTCAATGTCATTAAGTAACTCGAATTTTTCTTTATTCATACTTAATTTTATTTCAGCTTCTAAGCTTGAACCTATCTCTTTACTTGCCCTTTTCTCCTCTATAGCAACGTTTGTCTCTTGTTTTATTTTAAATAAACTTAACCATTTTTCGTTAAGTTTTTCATTTTTCCAATTTTTAGGTATTTTTACAAAGCTATTTTCATGAATACTTTCGTTTTTTTTATCCACTAAACTATATATTTCCTCTGTAGTAAAAACTAAAATTGGTGCAAACCATTTTAATAAGCTTTCTAGAATAATATTAAGAACTGTAACGCAATTTTTTCTTTTTTTTGAATTTAAGCTGTCACAGTAAAGAACATCTTTCCTAATATCAAAGTAGAAAGATGAAAGATCCAGCGCACAAAAATTTAATAGTTCTTTGTATAACTTATGAAAATTATAACTTTTTAAGTTTTCTGTTACAGAATTACCTATTAAATATAATTTATGTAATATAAATTGCTCTAGCTCATCAAGTTCCGCTAATTTAATTTTTTCAAAATCTTGTTTTTCAAAATTATCTTTCAAATTTCCAAGCATAAATCTAAAGGTATTTCTTATTTTTCTGTAAGACTCTGCGTGTTGTATCAAAATATTTTTATCTATTCTTAAATCTTCAGAGTAGTCAGATGCTGATGCCCACACTCTAAGAATATCAGCACCATAATTTTTCAATATGTCCTCTGGAGAAATAACGTTTCCCATAGATTTTGACATTTTCATGCCTTTGCCATCAACAACAAAACCATGTGAAAGGATACTTTTAAAAGGTGCTTTGCCTCTAGTTCCGCATGACTCTAATAGTGAAGAGTGAAACCAACCTCTATGCTGGTCAGAACCTTCCAAATACATATCTGCAGGCCATTTTAAATCTTTTCTTTTTTCTAGAACAAAGCTATGTGTTGACCCGCTATCAAACCATACTTCAACGATATCATTTAATTTTTCGTAATCATTTGAATCATATCCATCTCCTAAAAAAACTTTCGGATCATCAGTGAACCAACAATCTGATCCTTGTTTTTCATATATTGAAGCTATTCTATCTATAACCTTTTGGTCTCTTAAGGGTTCTTTGGTTTTTTTATTTATGAAAATTGGCAACGGAACTCCCCACACTCTTTGTCTTGAAACACACCAATCTGGTCTTCCCTCTATCATAGACAGTAGTCTATCTTTTCCTTTTTTTGGAAAAAAATTAGTTTCATTAATTGATTTAATGGCTTTATTTCTTAAATCATTTTTCTGCATAGATATAAACCATTGAGGTGTAGCTCTATAAATAAGTGGAGCTTTAGATCTCCATGAATGTGGATAGGTATGATTTAACTTATCATTTTTTAATAATTTATTTTGCTCTTTTAATTTCTCAATTACAATATTGTCAGCTTTGAAAACATGGGTCTTTTCGAAAAAAGGAATTTCTTTAGTATAAAGTCCTGAGTCATCAACAGTGTAAAGA
>CEVS01056672.1_pt1 | contig 11441 bp, 8 predicted proteins | sample 361571 | NCBI WGS metagenome assembly CEVS01 (sample SAMEA2623850, study PRJEB7988) | marine metagenome | isolation source: saline water (ENVO:00002010), including | reverse complement strand
CCATCTTTGATTGTCGTGTTGGTGACATGAATATTAGCGACCGTACCGACTGATGTCACGTTTCCGGAAACGTGTAAGTTTCCGGTGACAGTCAAATCTCCACTATTTCCTCCGGCACCTGAAAGTGCCGATATTGATAAAGGGACTTGTGTCCTAAAAAGTTGATGCGTACTTTGATTGTACGCGACGAATGTATTGGTCGTATCATCCGTGCCGACACCAGCAAATTCGGACGCTAATTCGAGTGGAGTGATGTACACACCGCTCGCACTGGTCGCATCTATTTTCTCTTCACTCGCATTGAATACGATCGAGTTTTCCGCCTGATCTTCTCGACAGTTCTTACCGAACCGAAGTTTCGTGGCACCACCGATAGTACTCAAGTTCTTCGGCATTAATATAGTATCGCATTTTAATTCGCGTACATGAGCCCTGCCATACCGTTATTCACCCTGAGAATGTTATAGTTTACACCATATATGGGGTCGATTAACGGTTTCGTCTCACTGTGTATCTTAACCGAATCTAAACGACTGAAGTTGAGTGAACCCGAAGGTTGAAGCGAACTCGTGTTTAGACAGAAACAGTGAAGAAAGAAATCGGGTGACGTCACGAAGTTTGTATGGTAATAACTCATGATATCGACATAATGCGGTTTCGCGAATTTATACGCCCCTATATCAGTGCCATTGATACTCATCTTAATCTTATTATCAATCGATGTGAGTGTACTTTCTGAGTTTGTATTGGAGCATGCGATATACTTGACCGGGTGATTGAACATGAGCTCTTGTACGAGTTCACCGGATGGGATGTTTTTCTGTACCTGTGTGATGAGAATATCATGTTTACGTGAAGTCATCATACCCCGCTCTTCGTTATCGAGATAGTAATAGTTTGCATACGCTTCTACGTTATAATCACTCGCTTCGGGACCCCAATAAATTCTCAAATCGACTGTATGGTACTGTAAAGCTACAAGTGGAATAGCGGACTGGGGACCTTCACAAAAAAAGAAACGAAGTGGGTAGAAATACGACCGGGCGCTCGCACCTGGGTGTGTACCGTTAGAACTTTTAGTAACATTTTGTGCATATGTATCGATAGCAATCTTCTCAGTGAAATCGTGATCCTGGATATCGATAATCTGCCCACCGATGAGAAGCTCAACCTTATCAATCACCCTACCCCAATCCTGAATATCCACAGAGTTAGTGTTATTATCGAGTGTAAAGTATGTATACCCGAGTAAATCACCGTTTCGTTCGAACCGGATAGATGACATGGAATTATTTTTCACAGCCCCTTGTATTGTTTGTTTCTCTAGAGACTGTGAAAAGTTAGAGTGTCTTTTGAACGTCGACGTGAAAAAAGAAATTTCAGGGTCTCCGATAATATGTTCATCTTGAGCGCCGACCGCTATGAGCTGTACGATTCCGGATGACATACTTATTATAATAATGGTATTTTTTAAATTGTATACACGTAACGCCCTGAAACGATCACATCAAGTTCTTTTTCTTGCATATGAAACGGAAAATCATTACAGAGTTACTAATCTCAGCCGTTGCACCAGTTTCTCTATCAATGTTAAACGTCAGACGACTAATTCGACGAATGGGATTATGGTAATTCTGTATAATCGGGTACTCATCTTTAAATGTTATGACAGTGTTAACCGGTGATGCATCTCCATAAGGTTCCTGAGCCACACACGGACCAATAACTGTTCCAAAAATACCATTAAGATGATTATTAGCATCTACTATGATATCCGATGAAGGATCACTTGCGAAGTTCACTTCTGCCTGCCCTCTCTGTGAAAAGTGTGTACGAAGCTCTTCGATACCTATATGTAAAGCTCGTTGGGACCTACCACTACCGCTATTTGCTGTCCGAAATGTGGCAGCTAACAAACGAGCCTGAACTACGTTTTCTAAGGGAGTAGGTAAATGCATAACAAAATCGGTGTCAGTATTTGTTGTCTGACTTTTATAATTGAATATATTGTCGATAACGACTGTGTGATATTCATGTTCAAAGTCGGGGATGGTCGGCTGAGGCGCTGTAACGAGAGCCATTTATAATACACACAGAAATTATCCACTTAAAAATTCGGTATAAATTTAACTGGAAATGGAGTGTGTTGGCTATATTTCTAATCTACGATTTTGTAGTTCGCGTGGTCGCGGACGAGTTTCTGACCACCGCACACACCACCGAGGCTCGTGGAGTATACGCTGTCATTCAGGCATTCCGCACTGCTTTTAAGACCAGTGAGGGGTTCCTCCGATACAGGCTGGATCTTGATAGATTTGGGCTGGTACATACTCACCGTACCTTTCGATAATGCAGCGATAATCAAAATTAATATGATCGTGATAGCGATAGCTTTGAGTGTCGACCGATTAGTTTTATCGAGTTTCATGTACTATGTACTGACATTTTTTTATTAAGTGCGTTAAAGAGAAAAGATTAGTTTCATTATACAGAGTAATGGACGGTGAAATTATTCTGGACAGAGGGGATACCTCTGTCATGAAGTTAAGTGATAACGAACAAGCCATGATGGATGAAATACAATTGGATTTTACACGACCACGGACAGTCGCACCACCTGCCATACAAAGAATGCAAGGTCGCGAACCTCAACCTGCGGCAGGGTTTCAAGAAGATGTTGACGCATTCGCGAATCCAGTGAAGCAAAATATTCCAGCACCCCCTCGGATGGAAGAGCCTGTTGATCACGGAGAATACGTAGATGAAACTCCGTATGATAACGGTCCTAGTATGGACTATGGTCCGATGGAACCACCTGAAGATACACCTTCACCTGGTTATAAGACGATTGATGAGGAGAAGTCTGACCTCGTAAACAAGCTCGGGCGATTAGAGAAGCGGGGGTTTAACGTGAACAAGCGTCTGAATGCGTATTCACCCGTGGACGAACTCCGAACAGAAGTGAAGCGCATTACGTACAGTATCGAGGTTGATAAATCGGTTAAATTCTCTCGACGTATGTTGATTGCGTGTGTCACTGGCTTAGAGTTCTTGAACAAGCGGTATAACCCATTCGATATTCAACTCGAAGGTTGGTCTGAAAATGTCATGGAGACGCAAGATGATTACGATGAAGTGTTTGAAGAACTTTTTGTGAAGTACCGCACGAAGATGAATATCGCACCCGAAGTCAAGCTCATCATGATGCTTGGTGGAAGTGCGATGATGTTCCATCTCACGAACAGTATGTTCAAACAGGTCATGCCAAATATGAATGATGTTATGAAACAGAACCCTGATTTGGTAAACAATATGATGAGTGCGGTTCAAAATACCATGGCCAATGGTAACCAGACACCCCCTCCGGCGTCCAATGGTGAAAAATATGAGATGAAGGGACCCGGTCTTGACATTTCCAGTCTGATGGGAGGTATCATGATGCCCCCAACACCACCCATGAACACGACACCCATACAGAAACCCGTCGAGTATACCCCCGATGTTCCCGATGATGGTGACGATATTTCTGACATTGTGTCAGAAGGTGGGGCTGTCGATGAAGGGGATGATGAAGTAAAGGAGGTTAAAATGCCAGCGGCGAAGGCTAAGCGTGGACGTAAGAAGAAGGTTGAAATTAATTTGTGAACATAGAGTATAAATGATAGGGTATGCCCCTATAGATTTCGATGACCCACTCGAAATCCCTACGAATTTCCGAAAGCGGGAAGTCGTGGATGAAAATTTCGAAAAAGTACCAGAGAAGAAGGTTGTGAAGGCTCAGCCCGTAATCGATGAAACCACGGAATGCAACTATGTTGTCATGTTTTTCATCGTCGGGGTTCTCGCACTCGCTGCGATGGACTCTGTTAAGAAGTAAGTATCATGAATGTACCGCGTGACAACATCACGTGTTACATTTTAGTATCTACCCTGTAAGATTTGACCAAGTTCCATTAGCATTTCTTTTGAATACGTGTCCAGCCCCCCCGCGTATAGAGTTGACATATTCGCGAGGAGCTGACGCAACAGCCCTGTCCCCGTCAATGGAAACACTTCTCCCAAAATAATCACCTGAGCCTATGTTAGGAGAGATAAGTTTCGTCTCTTGCGACCAAGATGATCCAGACCTTTTGAAAATATACGCAGCCCCCCCACCCGATATCCCATTTGGATCTGCGCTACTAGCTCCTACGATAGCATAACCTGTAGAGGAAATGGCAACACTTTCGCCAAAGATATCACTCGCGGCTTTATCGTTAGCAACAAGTTTTGCTTGTTGTGACCAGGTTGTTCCAGACCTCACGAATACATACGCCGCCCCGGCGTTGTTTACCCCATTTGGATCTGCGAAACCAGCTCCTACGATAGCAAAGCCCCCTGAAATGGAAACATTCCTCCCGAACTGGTCACTCGTGGCTTTATCGCTAGAGACAAGTTTTGCCTGTTGTGGCCAAAGTGTTCCAGACCTCACGAATATATACGCAGACCCTGCATTACTGACTCCACTCGGATCTTCACGGTATGCTCCTACGATGACATAATCCCCAGAAATTGAAACACCAGACCCGAAAGAGTCGTACCTGGCTTTATCACTAGCAACGAGTTTTGCCTGTTGATACCAGTATGATCCAGACCTTGCGAATATATACGCAGCCCCCGCAGCCGATAGTCCATTTGGATCCGCGCTACTAGCTCCTATGATAGCGTGGGTCGGTGAAATGGAAACACTACCCCCGAAATAGTCGTACGCGGCTTTATCACTAGCAACAATTTTCATCTGTTGTGACCAATTTGTTCCAGACCTTACGAATATATACGCAGCCCCGGCGTTGTTTACTCCACCTGGATGTGCGCTCCTAGCTCCTATTATAGCATAGTCTCCTGAAATGGAAACACTTGTCCCAAAATAATCACCCGCAGTTGAATCGGAAGGGATAAGTATCGCCCGTTGTACCCAAGATGTTGGTGTCCTTTCAAATATGTACGCAGCCCCCGCACTCGATCTTCCCCCTGGATCTGCGAATTCAGCCCCTGCGATAGCATAGTTCCCAGAAATTGAAATTGATGAACCTAATTGATCATTGTCTATAGGAGACGAGGCGCGGAGATGAGCAGGATACACAGTGGGTGGTGTGTTGCCTATACTTTTGTTTAAAAAATCAAGAAATCGGATAGTCCCTGATGCAGGTGATGATGTACCATCTGTAAAATTTGTACCTCGTAATTCTGTCAAACCGTGTGGCAATGATTTACCAGCAGATACCGATAGAGCACTTAAACTTATTGGATATCCGGACATTATACATTATCTCGAGAAGATTTAAGTTCATCTATTTCACGTTTTAATTCTTTTATAGATTCTATTATCAAACCTGCCATGTTTCCATATGCGAGCGTATACACCGTATCCTCGGAACCTCTTACAACCTCTGGAAGAACTTCTTTTACTTCCTGTGCCATACACCCAGATGAAGCCTGATTGTTATGCGTGTATATGTATCCATTGATCTTAATTAATTTATCTAAAGCGCCCTCTATTCTTTTGATATCAGATTTTAGACGTCTATCAGAAGTTACGACCATGTCTGTTGTAGCAGTTGCGGTCCCATTGATATATAAATTCCCAACTTGTAATCCTGCGTAGTTTCCGGACATATTTCCCTGTCCACTAGCCCCACCGTATAAACGTAACCAACCATCGTTCGCTGGTGAAAATGTATAATAATCTCCATCGGATGGCATACCATGTGATCCTCCATTCCACGTATTTGTACTCGCAGAAGTGAGGCGTAGACCGGCATATTTCGTTGATGTCGTACTCCCCGATCGTATGTTGGTGAGGAACCTGGGGGGGAAACTACTGTTATTTGTAAGTCCCGGGTCTTGACTAGTGATCGTGATGATCGGTTTCTCAGAATACTTTTGAGCGTCATAGTACGCATTCGACGGTTGTAGATGAAACTCTATTTTAGGTGCTTTCAAACGTAATCGGTCGCCGTATAAAAACCTATCATTTGACATAGTATCAGTCCATGCCGCCGTAGAAGACCCATGGGGAACACCCGTACCCCCATCACTATCAGCCCCATACCACTTCGATATGAGTATTTCAGAATCGCGGTCATTGGTAGTACCGAGATGTACCACTTCCATGGTTGATGCGTTAACTAAGTTATCACCTTTCGTACCACCGAATAGAATTCGTTTCGTATTCGTATTATTCGTCGTAGACCCTATGACAATCTCATCAGCTTTAACATACCCTTCAAATAACGAATTACCTCTAAACACACTCGTTAGGGGGTATTCATATACATACACGTAACCCGTTCTAGTATTGAAAGGACCAGGCCCCCCCGGAGCACCAGTTATGACGCGGTCACCACTTTTTGTAGCGACTGAAAATCCCTGTAATTCCCCCGAAGTCTTAGGACCAATATCTTTTATTTCACTCACGCGGTACCATTCCGAACCCGAATAATCATACGCTAAAAACATATTTCTCTTATCGTACATGGTCGCAAATAGTCGCGACCCATCGGTCCCCATGGCTAAAGCATAGCCGTGTTGACTCTGTATGAACGTATTTAAATTTGGCCGTAGACTTTCAACCCAGTTTGCTTCACCTGTATCGTATTCATAATATAGAATTCTTCCGGAATGCGAATCCGTGAACGATCCATCGAAAAAACCTGGTGCTGTCGCAGAGATACGAGTTCCATCAGGTGATATCTGAACAGCTGACCCAAACCCTCCAAACGCATTACCTTGGTAGTCACTCCAATTTCCTATATGATTACTACTTACATTGGGACCTTTAATCGTTCCCGCACCACCGTTCCCACTGCTGGTACTCGTAGTACCGCCCACTGTCGTGACACCAGTTGTCCAGTTTCCATTTTCTGGACAACGTTTTATTCGAACGTATCCAACCTGGTATTGGGGGTATCTTAATACATAATAGCTATACCCGGGACGTTGCCCCCCATAAAACGGGTGATTGCTATATTGGGTACCCGTGTAACCAAAGCTCAGGTCAATATTAGTACTATATGCGATATTGTTATATGTACCACCACCACTATGGTCACTCGATGGGTAACTTTCTTTTCTCGTACCGGGCATACCAGCGATATAATGTCTACCGAACGCAGCCATGTGAACGGAATGTCCATACCGATTAAACGAATTGTTTAATCGTACGTATGAACTGGTAGAAATAGGAACGTGATTATATATATTCGATCCATCGTCGGTGTGTGAGAGGGTAAACCCGTTGGCCCCGTTAGCTGTTTTTTCATACACGTATACAACACCCGAACCATAATCGGGTGCGCTCGCTACGAATTTAAGCCCCCTGTCAGCCGCGATAGAAACCGCATACCCAAAACTCGGACTTCCTGATCGGTGTATCGTTTGTGTTAATGAGAACCCTGAACCAGTATCATCGTAAACGTATACCCGATTAACATTCGGTGCACCTACGAGTATCCGTGTACCCGCATAATTCATGGAAACGGAGTGTCCGAATTTACCAGCTGCTTCAGGTCCATTGATATAACTACCGTATTGAACCCATGACCCATTAACAAGATTCCATATACCTATATAGCCACGGTAACTACTGTATTCGATACCACTCGCAACGATACGGTCACCGGTGAAATTCATATCTACTGAATACCCGAATTGCGAGGCAGTACTTCTACCGCTAATAGTTGACCCGACCTGTGCCATTAATTAAAAATGATATATTAATTTCCATCATAAAACGTTCGGCGTGTACCCGGCATCGTTACCATCTTGAGGTACTTGATTGGTCACCCGAACATCTTTAATGAAAAGTGCGTTACAATTCACCTGATACGTCTCTAATAGGTCAACCGCACGTAAAGTTCTTGAAACGTATACATCTCCCGTGACAGTAAGCTTATCATCGGCCGCGTCGTTAACCGCTACATTCGCCCCCACCTGTAGTGTTTGCGTGGTCAAAGCTTCTACATTCGAAATACCGACAGGTCCATTGGTATAATAAGCTTTCGTACCGTCGGTTAAAAAAGCACCACCACCGAATGGGTTTCCACCTTGTGTGAGGTTACCTGTAAAATTGACATCCCCCGTAACATCCAACGTGTACCCGGGTGTAGTCGTCGCAATTCCAACCCGGTTATTCACCGAATCGATTTTGAGTGTGTTCGTATCAAACGTAGCATCCCCTGTGAACGCTGGTGCGTTTGAAAGAACGACACTCCCCGTTCCCGTACTCGTAGCGACACCAGTCCCGCCACGGGCGACTGGAAGTATACCAGTCGTGATTTTACTTGTATCTAAATTAGCGAGTGTCGTTACTAACGTGGAATTTTGATTTCCGTCAATCAAACTGGATGTTCCCGTAACCGCACCGGATACAGTCAGAGTTCTTCCGGTACTCCATCTATCCGAACTCTGTGCGTTCCCCTGTAAAGACCCTATGAATGTTGTGGCTGTCACGGTTCCCCCGAAAACATCGAGGGCTGTCGCTGGGGTCAATGTCCCGATCCCAACCCTGTTATTGACAGAGTCGACGAAAAGAGTTTTCGTATCGACCGCAACATTACCAGTCGAATAAGAAATATCATTCCCCGAAGTTACCCACGGTGAAGTTCCACTACCACCACCGCCGCCACTAAAAGGAGCTCCGTTTTGTGTGATGGTTTGAAAATCGATGTTCCCTGCGATTGTCACGTCTGTAGAAACGTATGCGTTCCCGACAACGTGTAAATTGGATGTCGGTCCATTGACATCGACACCAATTCCCAAACTGGATATGACATTATCCAAGACTATGTTTGACGAGGCACCGACGAACGTAGTTTTATTCGCTCCCCGAAAGTTTAGGATACCATTCGCAGCCATGTCTACTATGTAGAAGGTTTTTTCTTACAAAGTGGGAGGCACCTTGGAGGAAAATTTTTAATAGGTACCTAAGAAGTGTCCACCGAACGTCGCTGAACTGAGAGAGGTGGTGGGGTTGTCAGCACGGGGAAATATACCTTCATCTTTTGCCAATTTGACTATAGTAGAGCTCATAGTAGATCTACGACCACCACCGTCAGCAGGTGATATCCACATCTCAAAACTTTCCCACTGATCTTCGTTCCCATTGGTTCTCTTAATGTACCACTGGATCTCCTGTTGCGCGGTACTCGAATCATTAAGTCTCACTTTACACGATACGTGGTATATCCCGTCTAAGGGTGCGAAATATGTACCTTGATTATTGCTTGCTCCACCAGATGAACGAAATCCATTCGACGAAGCTGTCCCAGCTGGGGTATAATCAAACTCTGTAGTTATTGTTGAATTAGAATCGGATAATATACCATTATTTGCTACAATCTGTCCACCAGAAGCCCTCGCATAAAACGCAAACGCTCTATGTCTCATAGTCCCCGAACACGTGAGATCACCAGCGACATCTAGGGTGTAGTTGGGTGTAGACGTTCCGATGCCGACATTTCCCGTGTTGGTGATTCGCATCTTCTCCGTTAAACTGCCATCGGAAGATGCAGTCTTAAAATACATGTGAGCAGAATGGGCTCTAGCTATATCTAGAGACTGACTGTAATCGTTTAGTGCATTTCCAGCCTGATAGTCTTGACCGATCGCAAATCCCGTAAAATCTTCTGTGTTATCAGCCTTAAATCTTGTTGAAGAGAAAACGTCTCCGGATAAGTATGGAGATGTAGTAGAATTCATTGCAGGACTATTTACATAAATATTGAATCCATAATTATAATAAGAAGCGGTAACATAAAAATATTCGGTATCAGTATTCGGGGGTGATACTTTTAAACCACCTGCAGTTGTATATATAGCGTTTTTTGAATAAATTACATTTATCGTAGGACCAGTTATTGCACTGCCACTATCAAAGGTTCCCGAAGTAGGACGAGACCAAGCATTTTCGTAAGATGTGGTAGTTCTTTCTGGTCTCACAAGAAATCCACCGTATACATCAAGTGTTTCGATGGGGGACGAGGTCCCTACACCAACTTTACCAGTCGTGTAGGAAATATCATTCCCCGATGTTACCCATGGAGATGAACCACTACCTCCTCCACCGAATGATTGTACGACACCACCCTTGCGAATTTCACCAGTGAAATTGATATCTCCCGTGACATCTAGGGTGTAGTTGGGTGATGTCTGATTAATACCGACATTTCCCGCAGATGTAATCGTCATGCGCTCGATGGCATTGGTCCACCCGTCTACCGTACCTGTATGAAATGCTATACCACCACCACTGCTAACTGAATTCCATAAATTGAGACGATTGCTTGTCATTCCTATAGCACTTTCTTGAATGGCACCATCCTGCCAAAATTCTATCCGGGGGTTGTCACCCTCGTCATTGTTATCTGTATCGGCTTGAAGAATTAAACGACAGTCGCCGGCAGTGCCTGATGATACATGTAAAGGTCCTTGTGGACTGTTTGTTCCGATACCTACACGGCCATTCAGGGGTATGTAGTTAAAACCACCCCCTTTACCAATCCATCCACCGACATCTGAGTATATAGAAAAATAGTTTCCAGCACCTGAACCATTTCCATCATATTCAAGTATAATGTTAGCATCCCCCGCATCTTCATCTAGTTTTATACCTGCTCGATTCGATGTATCACCCACAACTTTTAAAAACGCACCATTCGTATCGTTTGAACTCAAATGTAATATTTCATCGGGAGACGACGTTCCGATACCAACGTTCGCATTAACGCGGGTTACTGTATCACCCGTTTGAACGTTGAGTGCATTGATAGTTATGTTACGTACGCGATCCTCAGCTTGTACACCACCACTTTGCCCCGTAATTGCGACATACGTGGGTGTGTTGTAAAGCGCTGCATACGTCGTACCGAAATCATGTGTAGTTGCGTTGAGGGTTGTTCCGCTAGAATTCCTAATAGTAGAGGTTAGCACACCATTATTAAACGTAACGGTCACAGGCATCCACCCGCTCATCTGTAAACTCACGGATTGCTGCGAAACCCTGGTCGCCGTGTGATCGTATAACTCCACAAAATCGGTATTATAATACTCCCAGCGCATATACGCTCCCCCGTGACCATTCGTTCCAGTCGCACTAGCATTGGTAGTAATTGGGTTAGTCGCATAGAACACGAAACGCATATCGTCGGCACCACCATAATTTATAGGTAAAATGTAAATTTCAAATGTAGCTTCCCAGTTATTAGTTAACGTCGTTTGCCAATAGGCAGAACCCATACGGGACGTACCCGCCTGGGTCAGACGAATGTATCCGTTTGTCGTGTCACGAATCGCTGTATTATTTACATTACCACTCAGCGTACCTGTGAAAGTCGTGCTAGGAGCTTGATCGTCAAATACGAGCTGTTGCGTACCACTAGCAGTTCCAGCCGTATACGTCCATA
>CEVS01026172.1_pt1 | contig 11449 bp, 13 predicted proteins | sample 361571 | NCBI WGS metagenome assembly CEVS01 (sample SAMEA2623850, study PRJEB7988) | marine metagenome | isolation source: saline water (ENVO:00002010), including | reverse complement strand
GGGGATTAATAATGTTTATAACTAAGTTAAATAGGGCAATTTTAACGCTTTTTTTATTAACTGCATCATTATATTTAAGTGCTCAACTTGAGCCAGTATTGGAAGTTAATAAAGAGAGAGCGCTTATTGCACAAGCATCACAAGAAAAAATAGACTCTTTTCAAGAAAAAACCGATAAAGACTCTGCTGAATACAAAAGCGTCAGCAAGCAAATTGAAGGTTTAAAGGTCTACAACGCTCAGAAAAGAAAACAAATTGAACGCCAATTGAAAAGAATGGAGGAAATCGAAAAAACGATGAAAGACTCTACTGTTCTTCAACGTCAGATTCCCCCACTAGCTAGAAGAATGTTTGAAGGTTTGAAGCAATTTATAGCTCTTGATATCCCCTTTAGAGCTGGTGAAAGAACTGAAAGACTCTCATTTATCCAAGCTGCATTAGACAATCCAGTCGTATCTCCTGCTGAAAAACTTAGACAGGTTTTGGATGGCTATGCGGTTGAGTCTGAATATGGAAGAAAAATAGACACTTACAAAGACACTATTTTAATTGATGGTCAAGAACGTGATGTCAATATCTTGAGAATTGGCAGATTGGTTCTTGCCTATCAGACATCCGATTTATCTGAAACTGGAATTTATAATAAAGAAACACAATCATGGGAATCTCTACCAGGTAGATATAGAAACTCTATAAGAGATGGTATTGCGATGGCTAAAAAAGTCAAAACTGTTGATATCTTAGAATTACCTGTGCCAGCGGCGGAGGTGACACAATGAAAACAAAATTATTAACGATTCTTTTTGCTTTATTTCTTCCTTTTGCATATTCCCAGGAAGAAAAGCCTGATACAGCATTATCTTTGGAGCAGCTTCTAGAGCTCGTACAACAAGGTAAATTTGCTGAGTCAGAAGAAGCTACTGAAAGAGAGCAAAAATTTGCAAGAGAAAGAAGTCGTCAAGCAACTTTGCTTGCTAATGCAAAAGCTGAAAGATCAAGACTAGAAGCAATTGCTACTCAACTAGAGGCAAAATTTGAAGCAAATGATGCAAAGCTAGTTGTTTTAGAAGAACAGCTTAAAACTAGACTAGGGTCTTTGTATGAGACTTTTGGCCATCTTCAAGGAGTTGCATCAGATACTCAACAACAGTTTGAGTCTGCAGTTACATCAGGACAATTTGGCCAAGATAGGGAAATTTTCTTAAAAGATCTCTCAAAAAGAATGGGAGAAGGGATAAGTTTAGCCTCAGTTGAAGAACTTGAAAGGCTTTGGTACGAGTTACAGAGGGAACTAATCGCCTCAGGAAATGTTCAAAAGTTCCAAGCCACAGTTGTAGATAATGAAGGACAAACTTCACAACAAAACGTGGTTAGAGTTGGAAACTTCAATGCTGTAACAGAAGGACAATACCTATCCTATCTTCCCGCTCGAGGTGCCTATGAAACTCTTCCCAGACAACCTGGTAGATATTTAGGTGGAACGTATGATGTTCATGATGAGTCAACTGGATTTGTTGAGTTTGCAATAGACCCTACAGGACCTCAAGGCGGTGCTTTACTTACAAATTTAATATCTCTGCCAAGTTTTTTTGAGCAAATTCAATATGGAAGAATAACTGGATATACAATCATTCTTCTTTTCCTTTTAGCAACTGGAATTTTTGGGTGGAGAACTTATATTCTTTTCAACTTAGATAAAAATGTTAAAAAAGAAGCATCAGGAAGCAAGCAAGGTAATAATCCATTATCAAGAATTTTTGATGTTGCAGAACAAAATAAGGGTTCAGATGTTGAAACGTTAGAGCTTAAACTAGCTGAACAAATCTTAGTAGAAAGAGCATCTATTGATACCGGAATTTGGTTAGTAAGATTGATATCAGTAGTAGCTCCACTATTAGGATTATTCGGGACGATTACTGGAATGATCAATACTTTCCAGGCAATTACTTTATTTGGTACTGGAGATCCAAAAACAATGGCAAACGGTATTTCAGAAGCTCTTGTAACAACTATGCTTGGCTTAATGACGGCTATTCCAGCAACTTTTATGGCTGCCATCATGGCAAATTATGCTAAGAACATTCTTACCGTTCTTGAGGAACAAAGTACAGGTATGGTAGCTGCAGCTTCAGAGGAAAACAAAACATCGTAAGCATGGCTTTCCTGTTTGGACTACAAGATACTCTCTTAGACTTTTTTGAAAAAGGTGGAGGTGTAGTTCTATTCATAAGTTTTCTAATTGTTTTGATGTGGAGTTTTATTATTGAAAGATTTTGGTATTTTAAATATATCCATAGCGACGTTGAAAAAGATATTCAAAATGCGTGGAAGAAAACTTCAGAACATAAGTCATGGTCAGGACGCCAAATAAGATCAATGTTAATTTCTCAAGCCAATGTAAAAATTAGAAGTAACCTTGAGTACATAAGAGTTGCTATTGTATTAGCTCCTTTACTAGGCTTGCTAGGGACCATCTTAGGTATGATTGAAGTTTTCCACATACTAGCTGTAACAGGAGGGGGAGATGCTAAGGCCATGGCAGGTGGCGTTGCTAAATCTACTATCCCTGCAATGGCGGGTTTAATGGCGGCTATTCCTGCAACTTTTGCTTCAAGAATACTCGAAGAGAAAGCAAAAAAACAATCAGATTTATTACAAGAACATTTAACTTTTGAGTAAAGACAAATGAGAAGATCACTAATCAGTCAAGCAGTAGAAGAGAAAGATGAGCCTAATATAACTCCCATGTTGGATGTCGTATTTATCCTTTTAATTTTCTTTATTGTTACAGCAAACTTTATTAAAGAACCAGGTCTTGAAATAAATAGACCTGATTCAGAAACAGCAGAAGTTACGGAGAATGCAGCTATTCTTATTGCTATAGGCTCTGCTGGAGAAATTTACATGGATGGAAGAAGAATAGATGTAAGGCAAGTCAAAGCTAACGTAATCAGAATGATTGCTGAAAATCCTCAGGGCACCGTAGTTATTCAAGCAGATGAAAAATCTACTGCAGATACAATCATTGATGTAATGGATGAAGTAAGAGAAGCTGGAGTAGTAGACATATCAATTGCTTCTGAGCCAAATTTCTAATGCTATTTTACTTAAGAAAAATTATTTCAATTATCTCGAGAAAAATTTCATCTTCTCAGCTCAAAGAGGAAAGTTCTTTTTCTCTTAAAAAACTTATTGTTGATGACAATCCTTACCAAAAATATGGTTTAGCTGCAGCCGGGGGAACAGTAGTTTCATTTGCATCGATTCTGCTTATGGCTTTATTGATTGCCACAGGCGAAGTTTCTTTAGATGATATGAAATTAAGAAAAATAGTTGATGTGGTAATGCCTATTAGAGATCCAGAGCTAATAGATTCTGTAGAAAGACCTGAGGAAGCAGAACCTGAACCAGACCAACTACCTCCAGAAGTTGATATTGAGAATATCGAAGAGTTATTGGATCAGTCTGTTAATCCTAATCTTAATTTTGCGAGACGAAGATCTGGAGTATTTATGGATGGTTCATATGTACCAATTTTCCAAGTTCCTCCTCAATATCCTAGAAGAGCTGCTGAGAGAGGAATAGAGGGCTGTGTAGTTTTAAAATACGTTGTCACTGAAGTTGGTTCTGTGAGGGATCCAGAAGTAATTCAATCAATTCCTAAGGGAATTTTTGATAGAGCAGCAATTAGAGCTGCGTTAAGATATAAATATAAACCTTTAATTAGAGATGGAAATGCAGTTGAAGTTGAAGGCGTTACTCAGCGAATTACATTTGTACTCGAAGGAGAAAATAAAGGCCCTGGGTATATTCCAGAAAATTGTAGAGGAGTTCAAGGTTAAAAGATGATTAGGTTACTTTTTTTTGTTTTAATTTTTACAAATTCTGTTTTTTTACAAAACCAAAAAAATCAGGAACAAACTAAGTTTGAGTTTCCCGGTTACACCTTAAAAGGATGTTTGGGCTCTGATCTGCCAAAGCCCAAAAGACAAGTTGCAAAGTTACCAAGCAAACAGGCTCAAGTGTATTTAAAGCAACTTTTTCCTTTCTTACAAGCAGATAATGAAGATTTTCTTAAAGCTAAAAGTGTCTTAGATAAAATGAAATCAGATACAAATCTTACAGACTCTGATAAAGCTCAAATGTATTATTACTATGCCTACATAGATTCGGTCAATGATGACCTTAAATCTGCGAAAACAAATTATAAAAAATTTCTTTCCATTGAAGATGCAGATCCTAGGCTTAAATCAAATGTCATCTCAATGCTTGGACAACTTTCCTATGCTGAAGGCAGCTATAAAACTGCTATCGACTATATGGAACAATGGATTTCAATGGAAGCTAATCCAAGCTCCCTTGGGTTTGACATAATTGCAGCTTCTTATTGGCAACTTAAAGATAAAAAGAAGGCCCTTAAATTTTCTGAGAGAGCTCTTTGTGTTGCGAAAGCTAACAAATCTAAACCAAAAGAATCTACCTATAACTTGTTAGTAGCTTTGTATAATGAAAATGAAAGAATTGGAGATATGCTACCTCTGTTCGAAGAGTTAGTAAGGTTTTATCCGAAAAAAAGATACTGGACCCAGCTTTCTGGGGTGTATGGCGAACTTAAAGAAGAAAAAAAGCAATTATCTGCCTTAGAAGCTGCTCATGATCAAAGACTTCTTGATAAAGAAAATGAATATGTTTCTCTCTACCAGCTCTTAATGAGAGCTGAAGCACCTCTAAAAGCTGCTCGAGTAATAGAATATGGAATAGAAAAAGAGTTTGTTAAAGAAAATGAAAAACATCTTAAGTATTTAGCCCAAGGATGGCATATGGCACAGGAACTAGCAAAGGCTGAACCCGTCTATGAAAAAGCAGCAAAGAAGTCCGAAAAGGGAGAGCTTTACGTGTTTCTTGGTCAGATTTTTCTAGCCACAGACAGATATAGAGAAGCTAAACAAGCTCTTAAATTGGGACTAAAAAAAGGAAACTTAGACGATCCTGTAACTGTTAATATTCTTCTCGGCCAAGTTGCATACGAATTACAACAATTCGAAGATGCTACTAAATTCTTTAGAACTGCAATTGATAGACTTGCAGATATAAAAATTAAAAATAAAGAAGCTAGAGAAAAGAAACAGGACAAACTTAGGACTCAGGCCTTAAACTGGTTGACTTATACAGAAAAAGAAAAGAAAAGAGTTGAAATGCTTGAGCTTAGGATAAAAGATTTAGAAGAACAGTCCTAAATTTTCTTATAGTCTCTAAAATAATAAGTTAAGTTTTCCTGATCGTCGGATTTTCTCTCTTCATTTGTAAGCTTCCATTCATTCCAATCTATCTTTGGAAAGTAAGCATCTCCTTTATATTCTTTATCTACAAAGGTAATCAAAAGATAATCGCAATATTCAATAAATAGTTCATAAATAAACGTTCCACCAATTATGAATAAGTCTTTTTTTTCTTCTCTTTTATGATAAAAATCAAGAATTTCTTGAGGCGTGTTAAAAACCTTCACATTTTCAATTTTTAGTTTTTTATTTTTGCTTAAGACTAGGTTTTCTCTTTTTGGAAGAGGTCTGCCTATGGAATCATAAGTTTTTCTTCCCATGACGATGATATTTTCGCTGGTTAATTCTCTAAATCTTTTTAAATCTTCAGAAATATTCCAAGGAAGTTTGTTGTTACTTCCTATAACGTTATTTTTTGAAATTGCACAAATTAGTTTTATAGACATTAAACTGAAATTGGAGCTGAAATGGCAGGATGACTTTCATAATCAACAATTTCAAAATCTTCATACCTAAAATCTTCTAGCCTTTTAATAGAGGAATTTATTTTTATGTTTGGTAATTTAAGAGGTTTTCTAGATAGTTGCAGTTTAGCTTGGTCTAAATGATTTAAATATAAATGAGCATCTCCTAAGGTGTGAACAAATTTTCCTGGCTTTAAATTGCATACCTGAGCAATCATTATTGTTAACAGCGCATAGGAAGCGATATTAAACGGCACTCCTAAAAAAACGTCTGCACTTCTTTGATAGAGTTGACATGAAATCTCAGAATCAGCTACAAAGAATTGAAACATTGTGTGACATGGCGGCAGAGCCATTTCATCAACTAGAGCAGGGTTCCAAGCGCTTACAAGATGTCTAGTTGAATTTGGATTATTTTTAATATTTTCTATGAGAATTTTTATCTGATCCACTGAACCACCATTGGAATCTGGCCAAGATCGCCATTGAGCTCCATAGACAGGCCCAAGATCACCATTTTCATCTGCCCATTCATCCCAAATTGAAACCCCGTTATCTTTTAAATATTTTATGTTTGTTGAGCCCGCAATAAACCAAATCAATTCATGAATAATAGATTTTAAATGAACTTTTTTTGTTGTTACTAAAGGAAAACCCTCTTGAAGGTCAAAATGCATTTGATGACCAAAAATACTTTTTCTTCCTGTCCCTGTTCTATCGGATCTGTCTATACCTTCTTCAAGTATTTTTTCGATAAGATTAAGATACTGTTTCATTGTTTTTTCATCACACTTAAATATATTAAAACTATACCAAAAATAATCATTGGAAAAGATAAGAGCTGCCCTCTTGTCAAAATATCAAACATATCAAAACCTATATGAGCATCAGGAGTTCTAAAATTCTCTGTAATAATTCTAAAAGACCCATACAAAATTAAAAATAATCCTGATAAATACATTTTAGGAGGTTTCTTTTTTGCTACTGAAAATAAAATAATAAACATTAATACACCCTCAAAAAAAGCCTGATAGAGTTGAGAGGGATGTCTGATTAAACCAAGAGAATCATTTGAGTAAATAATTCCCCAAGGTATATCAGTCGGCCTACCAAGTAGTTCTCCGCCCAAAAAATTACCAACCCTTACCGATCCTAAGCCCAATGGAAGATAGATTGCCATATGGTCTGATAAGTTAAAAAAAGAGATATTTCTATTTTTAGAAAAAATTAAAAAACTTAATAAAACACCTAATAACCCTCCATGAAAGGATAATCCACCTTCCCAGATTTTAAAGATAGCCATAGGATCTCTTACGAGGCTATCCAATCCATAAAAGACCATATAGCCAATTCTTCCTCCAATTATGGCTCCTAAAACACCGTAAAAAATAAAGTCATCAATGAGCTTTTTATTAATAACACCATCGGAAGGCGCATTAAGCCTAGCGATGTAATTTATTGATAAAATTGCAACTAACCAAGAAATCCCATACCAATAAATTGGCCACCAACCAAAAAAAGGAAGGGGGATATAAAAAGCTATAGGATCTATCTCAACAATCATATGAAGGTAATATAAAAGACTCTTAAAGCTGCGATTATTATAAGAATAGAAAAGGCTAATTTAAGATACCTGCTATCAGTCTTAGCAGAAAGATTTGCTCCAAGCCTAGCGAAGTAAATACTAGACAACCCTGTAATTATCACAGCCGGCAAGAATGCTGAGCCTATAAAAAATTCAATGTTTTTTGATGCTACAGGCGCAAACAATAAAGCTCCTAATGCTCCAGATACTGCTAGGGCAAAGCCCATTAAAGAAGAAGTACCAATTGCCTTGTGAGGGTCTAATCCTTTATATAAAAAATATGGAACCATAAGAATTCCTCCACCAATTCCAACGAAAGAAGTGACTAATCCCAGCAATCCCGCAACAAAAATTAATTCAAGAGAACTTTTGTGAATATTTTTTGACTTTGGAGAAAAGTCAAAAGCTATCTGAAGAGCTGCCAAAATTAAAGAAACAGCAATGATAATTTGAAGAGTTGAACTTTCTATAAACAGCGCTATGTACCTACCTAATAAAGTCATAGCAAATGCCATCCAAAACATTTTTTTAACAATCTCTAATTCAACATTGTTATTTTTAAAATGAATGTAAGCAGCCATTGGGATGGTTATAGCCATAGTAGTCATAGACGTTCCAGTAGCTAAAATTGGAATTACTTCTGGAGGTAGATCTAATAAATTAAATAAAAAGACATAGGCAGGAACTAAGATAACCCCACTTCCTATTCCAAAGAAACCAGATAAAAGACCGGCTAGAATACCTAATAAAACTAAGCCTAGAAAAAATTCAAACATGTAGAAGTATGATTATCCCTTATTAAAACAGTCTGATAAACTTTTTCCTTTTTTATGTGCCTAATTGTTCTAGCCTTCAACCCAAAAAGCGACTATAAATTGGTCCTTACCTCAAATAGAGACGAGTTTTATGCAAGGCCAACGGAGACTATGCATTGGTGGGATTCAAGTCCTGGAGTTTTAGCTGGAAAAGACAAGAACTTTGATGGAACATGGATGGCATTAAGCGAAGAAGGAAAGTTTGCAGCTGTTACAAACGTTAGAGAATTTACCTCGTTGAGCACTCAAAAAAAATCTCTAGAAGATTTAGCCAGCAGAGGAGATCTGGTTAAAGATTTTGTCCTATCAAACTATTCTTCATCAGAATATATAGATGAAATTGATTTTCTGAATTATCAAGGCTTTAATTTGATTTTATTTGATGGGATTGATGGATTGATTTGTTCGAACAGAGGTCTTGAAAAAAAACTCATTAAAGGAGAAACATACGCAATAGGAAATAGACCTATTGAGCAGAAATCACAAAAAATAAAAAGCGCAGAAAAGGATTTTAAAAAAATCTTATCCTCTGAAATTTCTGGGAAAAATCTTTTTGAAATGATGCAAGCCCCTATAAACAAACCATTGGAATTCTCTGAAGCCTTCACGAAAGAAAATCATGGCAAGGAATTTCCGTATAGATTCATAGCAACCGATATTTATGGAACCAGATCAACAACTTCTTTAATGATTGATAAAAATAATGTTGCCGAAATAGAGGAAACTTCTTTTAACGAAGATAGAGAGATAGTTGAATCAAAAAAATTCAACTTAAAAATAAAATGAACTTCAAAATTGAAACTGGCTATCGTTTGAATGTTGCAATGATAGTTCTTAATGAAGAAAACAAGAGTTTATTTTGCAAAAGAAGAAATACTGAAAATTGGCAATTTCCTCAAGGAGGAGTAGATGAGGAAGAGCATATCGAGACTGCCATGTATAGAGAGTTAAATGAAGAGGTAGGCTTAGATAAAGATAATGTAGAAATAATAGCCATTAGCAAAGATCTAATCTATTACGATATTCCAAAAAACATTCGGACCAGAGTTCTTGGTGGAAAGTACAAAGGCCAAGCTCAAAAATACTTCTTACTGAAACTCATTTCTGGTGATATAAACTTGAATGTAGAAAATACTCCTGAATTTGATCAATATAGCTGGGTACCTTTTTGGTATCCATTAAGCCAAGTTGTAGATTTTAAAAAAGAAGCATATAGAAGTGCTTTAATAGAGTTTAAAAATCAAATAAGCAAATGAATAAACTAGTAATTTTTGACTTAGACGATACTCTTTTATGCACTGATAGTGAATTCCATTTCACCAAATACGTTGTTAAACAGGGAATGTTAGATAAAGATTATTATCTTAAGAAGATTAAAGCTTTTGATAACGATTACCGTTCAGGTAATTTAGATTTTAAAAATTATATGAGATTTCTTTTATATCCCTTAATTGGAAAAAATAAAAATGAAGTGGACTTATTAGTCGCAAACTTTATTAATTCTTCCAAAGACATCTTAATGGATAATTTAACTTTCGAGTTATTGGAAAAACATAAGAAGGATAATGTGCTTATAGCTTCAGGCGCCTTGGATTTTATTGTAAAAGGCTTTGCTAATTGTTTTGAAGTAGAAGAGTTTTTAGGAACAAAGACAGAATTTGTAGAAGATAAGATCTCAGGGAAAACAATTGGAGAACCAAATTTTGACAAAGGTAAATTAGAGTATGTTTCAGAATGGTGTAAAAAAAAGAGAGTAAATTTGGAAGAAGCTACTTTTTATACAGATTCAATTCATGATTTACCTTTGGTAGAAAAATGTAAAAATTCTATAGTAGTATCTCCTGATGAGAGACTTAAAGAGCATGCAAAAAAAAACAATTTACAAATAATAACTCGATAGCTAAATCTTATGAACCTAAGCGACGATCTATCTAAAATAAAAGAAGAATACGAAAAATATAAGAATTCCAAAAAACTCTTAGACTTGACTAGGGGTAGGCCTTCACCTGAACAGTTAGACTTGTCTAATAATTTAGAAACTGTAATGAAAGGAGACTTTATTCAAGATAAGGTTGATACTAGGAATTATGGACTTTTAGAGGGGCTTCCCTCTGCAAGAAAATTAGGTGGTTGGGTTCTAAACTCTAACCCAGCAAATATTTTCGTAAATGGTACTAGTAGCTTGACTTTACTAGGGCATTATTTGCAAAGCATGATTTTTCATGGCGATGGGCAAGTAGCTTGGAAAGATCTCGATAAAGTTACTTTTTTGTGTCCAGTTCCCGGATATGATCGTCACTTTGCCATGTTGGAAAAATTAGGAATTAAAATGACATCTGTTCCCTTAGAAGGCGATGGACCTGATTTAGATGCAATAGAAAATTTATTGGAAACCGATGAAACAATAAAAGGTATGATTTGTGTGCCTAAACACTCTAATCCTACTGGCGAGATTTTTTCCAAAGAAAAAATAGAAGCTTTGGCAAAGATTAATAAGGATGGCTTCAAAATTATTTTTGATAATGCTTATGCAGTTCATGATTTTGATGACTCAAAAAAACTACCCGATATAGAAAAAATATTCATTGAAAAAAATTCACATGATTCATTAATTATGCTCGGTAGCACAAGTAAGATCTCACTAGCAGGATCAGGTTTAGCATTTATTTCTTTGTCACCAACCAATATGGAAAACTTTGTTAATTATTTTTCTAAATTTTCGCTGGGTTCTGACAAAGTAAATCAAGCAAGGCATGCTAGGATTTTTGACTCAAAGAAAGCATTAATAGAGCATATGCAAAAATTAGCAAAAATAATAAAACCTAAGTTCGATCTTGTTTTAGGCAAGTTGGACGCGTTACCGGATGGCCTAGCAAAGTGGACCAAACCTAGTGGTGGTTATTTTGTTTCCTTTGATTCTTTAACTGGCAACGCTTCAAAAATTTACAAGCTTTGTGAGGAAGCGGGTCTGAAACTCACTCCCTTAGGAGCAACTTTTCCTTATGGCAAGGACTTGGAAAATAAAAATATTCGTATAGCCCCGACTCAAGTTGAGCTTGATGAACTATCAGACGCTATGGATTTGTTTTGTATTTGCGTATTACTAGCTGAACAAAGCTAGTTTCTAGTAACTTCTAAAATTTCGTATTTTTTCCCATCAAATGGACCGAAATTTTCATGAACATCAGGATGAGCTACAGGTTCAAGGGAATTATCTGCTAATAAATTCTGTTGAGAAACATAGGCGGTGTAAAAAACCTCCTCATTTTCAGCATAGACATGATAGAAAGGTTGATCTTTTTTTGG
>CEVS01042052.1_pt1 | contig 11452 bp, 10 predicted proteins | sample 361571 | NCBI WGS metagenome assembly CEVS01 (sample SAMEA2623850, study PRJEB7988) | marine metagenome | isolation source: saline water (ENVO:00002010), including | reverse complement strand
CTTCCATAGCCAACAAGGTGTACTAAGCGCTGTGTTCCGCCATATCCAGGAATTAGTCCTAACTTTACTTCCGGAGTCCCGAAAATCGCTCGAGTACTAGCGATTCTGATGTCGCAAGAGCATGCGACTTCACATCCACCACCAAGTGCAAACCCATCCACCATGGCGATAGTTGGTTTGCTCAGATTCCAAATTGCTTCAATAGCATTGTCTCTGAAAATTTCTCTGATTTCTTCAGATCCTTTCCCCGCAAATTCTGTAATATCTGCTCCAGCAACAAATGAATTTGGTTTTGCCCTTTTGCCCTCAGGTGGTGCATTTGGTTTTGCCCCAGTGATAATTACACACCTCACCGAATCGCTTTCTTCGACCCATTTGCACATTTTCTTCAATTCACGGACCACGTCTTGGTTTAGTGAATTTAATTTGTCAGGTCTGTTGATAGTTACTTTTGCAATAGTTCCGTCACCATTTTCACACTCAATCTCTTCGATGATAACTACTTCGTCCATGTTGCGCCGAGAAGGTCATAGCAAATCAATTTGTAAGCACACATTGAAATTCATGAGGCACATGGAGGATTTATGTCCGACAGCGATGAATCCTTAGTGGTAGCAAAAGATTTGGGCAAGAGGTATGGCGATTTCATCGCACTTCATCCACTTAATGTTAAGGTCAGCTCAGGAGAATTCTTTGGCGTATTCGGTCCAAACGGTGCTGGAAAATCAACATTCATCAAACTCCTAACTGGGCAATTACGACCAAGTATCGGGGCAGTAGAGGTTCTGGGAATTAATGCTGCAAAATCTCCTCAGAAATTGAAAGCGAATATCGGAATCGTTCCTGAATCAGAATCTCCTCCGTCATATCTTACACCTGGTGAATTTTTGCAATTTGTAGGAAAACTTCGTGGAATTGAAGATTTAGATTCTAAGGTCAAATATTGGATGGATTGGTTCGGTCTGCAAGAAAAAAGCGACACAATGTGTAAAGATCTCTCAAAAGGTCAGAGGCAAAAGGTGATGCTAGCATCTGCATTTATTCACGAGCCAAAGTTGCTGTTCTTGGATGAACCATTTGCAAATTTAGATCCTATTTATCAGAGGAAATGCCGTCAGTGGTTGCTTGACATGGTGAAAAATGGGGGAACTATTTTCCTTTGCTCTCACGTACTTGAAATGGCAGAAAGAATGTGTAACAGAATGGCAATAATCAATCATGGAAAGGTACTTGCTGCTGGAACTATCAAAGGATTGAAAGAGAGTGATGAAGAAACATTGGAAGATGTATTTATTCGATTGGTAGGGCATTCAATTGAAGAGGCGGAAAGATTGAGCGATGAAGGTGTAAATGAGGAGGAATAATCTTGTCCGTATCTATCCAAAGTAGTGATTGGTCTGATTATTCAGAACAATCTCATTCCAATGCATTGGGTTCGACCAATGCAGGGATGAAATTAAACACGCCTTTGGTAGGTTGGGCAGCATTCTCTGCTACATTCCAAGTTATGTTTGTTGAGGAATTTAGGGAAAATTTGGATTTCGCAAAAAAAAGGAGAATATTGCTATTCCCGCTTCTAGTTGCTCTAGTAACTATGGTGGCAACAATTGGTCTTCAGTTTCTTGTTGGGGAGGGAGCCGCTCAAGGAGCAGATACAGATTCTAATTCATTTACCTGGGATGAGCTTAGATTTGCACTCCATTTGCCTTTGTTATTTTTCAGTTTAGGAATGGGCTCATTCGCATTTTTAGGTAGAGAGAAAGTCTTGGCTCGTACTGGAACAAAAAATTACCTTCTAGCATCTCCCGCTCTACAACCACTAACAAATCCTACAGCACATTTTGCCTATTATGTAAAGGATTTATCTTACTACGTTATGCTAATTCTTACTCCTGTAATCTCAGGTATGGCCATCGGTATTCTTCTGGAGAGTTTTACTGATGTCAGTACGCCATTGGAGTATAGCAGTCTACCAAGGACTTGGGTTGCAATGTCTGTAACTTTAGCCCAGGGCTTGGCATTCTCATTCATTGCATCTTCACTTTGGTTATTGGGCGGCTGGTTCAGCCGCCTTACTCCATTTTTCGTAGTAGCGATAGGGACAGTCATCGGATTGGGGTTGTTACCACGGCAATACTTCCTTTGGGGCCTAGCAACTCAGCAACCGGATGGGCTAATTTTAGCGATTCCAGCATTAGTAGCATCGATCTGTTTGGCTTGGATAGCATCACAATTAGTTCTAGATGATTTCGAGGTAAAGGTTGTCTCCAAGAAAGAAATTTTCTTACCTGCATGGGCTCGTTTGAGATTTTTAGGAAACGGCCCTCTAAGATTGCTGGTGGCAAAAGAAGCCGTCGACCTAATCCGGTCAGGTTCATTGAAGAAGATGATCGTGTCCTATTCCGTACCGCTAATTGTTTTGTTAATGATGGCTTGGTTGGTGGATTTCGCCGAAGCACCTATCCCGATTAATCTTCTTTCATACGCTCCATTTTTGGGTTTCTTTGGCTTCAACTTTTATTCTTGGTTAACCGCACTAGATTCTCCCGAACACATGAATGGTTTACCGCTCAGTGTTCCTCAGCTGATACGAGCAAAAGTAACGGTTTATTTCCTCGCAACTACTTGGATTTCTGTGATATTCCTGTGCCTAATGGCTTGGAGATTGGACGAATGGGCGGTATTGCCGGTTGGATTAATTGTAATGATTGCAAATAGTATCTACATCGTTTGTTTGACAGCCTTCTTGATGGGTTTAGCTCCGAATAAGGCAATTTTTGATGCAAAAATCATGACATGGTTTTGGATTGGCACCGTCATCCCTCTACTTGCTCTATTCTTGCTATCATTCACTCAAGGAGACGTATCATTTTACGAAAATTGGGCCGATCAAGTTCAAGACAAAGGATTGCAAGCAGAAGCGGTTGATTTCGATAATGAAAAAATGGCAACAGGATTCAAAGGGATATTAGCTGTTAGTGCAGGTTTAGTGGCTGCCGCAATTTTACTGATGAAACTGCTTGACCGCAAATGGGGAAGGGCAGAGTTCAACAATTGAAACCTCGCCGACTAAATCATGGGGCTCGTATTTGCTGTCAGCGGATTGCCAGCTGCAGGTAAAGGCGAGTTTGCTGCAATTCTCGCATCAACAGGGATTCCTGTACGCTCAATGGGCGACATGATAAGAGCTGAAGTGAAGGCTAGAGGAATACCAGAAGCACCTCATGTCTTTGGAGAGGTTGCAACTCAACTTCGTGCAGAGCACGGAGAGGATGTTTTGGCTCACAGATTAATCGATGTTGTAGATGAGTTGCTTTCAAACCATTCTATTGTCTTAATCGAGGGGCTCCGAGGCACCGCTGAAAGAGTAGTCTTCGAAAATCATTGGGGCGAATCTTTCAAAGTTGTAGCAATAACTGCCTCCAAAAAATTGAGATTTGAGAGAGTTACATCTAGAGCACGCCCTGAAGACGGAGATTTATCCGACCTTGAGGTCAGAGATAAACGTGAGACTGGATGGGGATTAGATGTTATATTACAGGAAGCGGATTTTTCATTTTCTAACGAATCAAATCTAGAGGATTTGAAAAACCGAGTTTCGGCTTGGCTTGATAACCTGTGAGAGGGCCCGTAGGGCCCCTCACAATGGCGAAAGGTCATAACCGAGAGTAACAGTGTCTAGAGCGTCAGGGGGTTCTACATATGGCAAGGAAAAGTGGTGGAGGCCAAAGAAGGCAAAGAAACCAGCAACGCGCAATGTACGATGAACTTGACAAATACCCGGTGATGCCGCCTCATGCATTCGCAAGAATTGTACGTGACAAGAGGACACTGAACATCATTTACCAAATCATTGAACCGCCGTTGAACAAGAAAGAGCAAGAATGGCGAGATGAACTAATGGACATCTTCATTCGCTCTCTTACTGCAAACATCGAGGCAATCGATGCTGACCCAACGGCATACCTCCGTACTGCGATGGACAAAGTGATCAAAGCCTACGGTCTGAAAATCAACAAGAAATCTAAATCTAAACTATTCTATTATCTTCGCAGAGACCTAGTTGGTTATGGGAAAATGGACGTTCTGATGAATGATGCAAACGTAGAAGACGTCTCTTTAGACGGTACAAATGTTCCAATTTTCGCCTACCATCGAAAATTCGAATCAGTTGAAACCACCTGTGTATGGGAAACAGATGAAGAATTAGAATCGTATGTTATCAAACTAGCACAGCGTTGTGGTAAGCACATTTCTGTAGCGGATCCACTACTTGATGCTACATTGATGGATGGTTCAAGAATCGTCATGAAGCTGGGCCGAGAAGTATCTACTAGGGGTTCAGCATTTTGTATTCGAAGATTCAAGGACGATCCGTTCTCTCCTTGTGACATCATCGCATTCCGTACTCTATCCTCACTGATGGGCGCATACCTTTGGGTCGCATTCCAAAATGAAGTTCCTATGCTATTCGTAGGAGGTACAGCATCTGGTAAAACCACGACTCTAAACGCTATGTGTATCTTCATCCCATGGCAGATGAAAATTGTAAGTATCGAATCTACACGTGAAGTAAATATTCCTCAACCTAACTGGGTTCCTGGTCTAACAAGACAGGGATTCGGTGGTGAATCCAACGAAGGAGAGATTGGAGAATTCGAGTTACTCAAAGCGGCTCTGCGTGAGCGACCTGAATACATTATTGTGGGTGAAATCCGTGGTGCAGAGGCGTATGTTCTGTTCCAGGCAATGGCTACAGGCCACTGTGCATACTCAACAGTGCACGCTGACTCAGTGCCTTCATTAGTTCACAGATTGGAGAACAAACCGATCGATATTCCTCGTGTATTGCTACCTGCTTTGGAAGCATGTGTAATTCAAATTCAGACTCGTATCAATGGACGACGTGTCAGAAGAAGTAAGCAAATTGTCGAAATTGTTGGAATTGATCCGAACTCTTTGGAAGTTATCACCAATGAAGTATTCCGCTGGAATGTTGCAAATGATGACTTCATATTCTCCGGAAAGTCATACGTTCTTGAGAAAATAATGGTCAAAATAAATTACAGTCAAGATGAAATGCGTCGAGAGTTAAGAACCCGAAAACGTATTCTTGAATGGATGGTTTTGAACGATATTAGAAAGGCCGATCAAGTAAGCCAAATCATTACTGAGTATTACGTAAGGCCTCATGAGATTCTAGCACGTGTTGATGGTCTACGCTGATTAAATAGGGGGTTTTAGTTATGGAGTTAACTGCATGGCAGAAAATTTGTCATCGTATCCTAGGTAAAGTCTTCAAGAAAAGAGCACGTAATGATACAAAACTTTCAGACGATTTGGTAAAAGGAAACATGCCGATAATGCCTGAAGTTTATATGGCACAATTATTCGTTACAACGGTAACTGTAACTATAATTTGTGTAATTCTATTGGTGGCGGTATTTATGCCAGAGATCGGTTTGATTGATTGGTATGAATCTAGGCCGGATGATGCTTATGCAATGGCATGCTATGAATGGGAATATTGGAATGGCGACTTGGTCGATGAGACGCTTGAAAGTAGAGGTTGTCCTTACTTCCAATACATGGAGTTTCCAGTTTTTGCTAAAATCCTAATTCCTGTAATGTTAGGTTTAGTTGTACCATTTGGAACTTACAAATTTTTGAAAGGCTCTGCTTCAAGAGCAGCTCATGCTAGAGGCGTTGCATTGGAGAAATACCTTCCATATGCAGCATCTTATACCGCAGCAATGGCTGCTGCAAATGCAACCCCGCACAAGATTTTCAAATCATTAGCACTGAATGGAGACATCTATGGTGAAATCGCCTATGACTCTGCGATGATTTATCGTGACGTTTCCCTATTAGGTTACGATTTGTTGACCGCGATGAAAATGGCGGTTGATAGAGCAGCATCGCCTTGGATGACAGAGTTCTTCCAAGGAATGGTTGGAACTTTGACTGCTGGAGGTTCATTGAAACTGTATTTCCTTAATCGTGCAGAACACTACATGCGTGAAAACCGAACACGCCTTCAAGAATTCTTGGAATCTTTGGCAATGTTAGCGGAATCATATGTTGTAGTTGCAGTTGCTATGCCATTGTTCCTAATCGTCATGCTTGTCATTATGTTCTGGGTTAGTGGTGCAGGTGCTCAAATGGAAGAGAGTACCTTGTATGGAGTTGTACTATTGGGTCTTCCAATGATTCATGCAATGTTTGCTTTCATTGTGTGGTCCTCAAGCGAAGAGCAAAAAATGTGATCAGGAGGTGAGAAATTGGCACGCAAAAAGAAGGAGAAAATCATCGTTAAGTTGGATCTTCCAAAAGACGATAATACTCTAACTAAGTTGTATGCAATTCTTGGCGTGAGCATCTTTTTAGGTCTAGCGTGTTTTACATTCTGGGTTACAAACTCTCACTTTACAACGGCAGCAAATGGTCAGCCATTATTCGTGAACATGGCTTGCGGATATGATGCAAATTACATGCCAACATTTGATGATAATGAATCGTGCGATTATGGATTGCTCAAAGATGAACCAGATGTTTTGGTAATGACGCCAGATAAACCTTGGAAAGATTTCATTGGTTTGGGTCAACTATTCGATGTCCCGGGAATGGATGAAAACATTACTGCTAGTGTGCGGCCCGATCAATCTCTTACCGGTACTTGTGATGTAGAAGCCGCAATACCTTCGGATTATCAATTCATAATTTACGATCCATCGGGTCAAGAGATGTCACGATATTCAGGAAATACTCATTCCAACGATGACAATTGTGAAATTTACATTGACAATATGGAAAAAGGTAACCTTTACCAAATTGTAATTATCTCTGAAAACGTCGTACAGGAAGCAACATATGAGCTCAAGATGGATTATTATGATGGACTTCCAGAAAACATGAACAATAAATCTCAGTGGATTGGTCCTGAGGTAAATCTTGGTGGGCTCTCTCTAAGGCCTACGATTTTCCTCAATTTCTTCGGCTTAGGTTTCTTCATTATGTTTTGGCCAGCATCATTTTATTGGGACAGGGTCAAAGAAAAGACCAACCAAATGGAAGAAAAATTCCCTGATTTCCTAAGAGATCTTGCAGAATACTGGAAGGGAGGTCTGTCGATGACGGTGGCGGTTCAAACGTTAGCGACGAGTGAATACGGTGCCCTGAATCACGAAGTAAAGAAAATGAGTGACCAATTATCTTGGGGTGTTGCATTTGGTGATGTCATCGAAATGTTCGCAGTAAGGGTTGGCACGCCACTTGTTTTGCGTGCAATTTCTCTAATTTCAGAAGCGAATCGAGCCGGTGGTAAGATTTCGGACATTCTTGTAACGGCAGCAAATGACAGCCGTGAATTGAAGTTCCTGGAGGGTGAGAGAAAACGTTCTATCGCCTCATATATCTCGGTTATTTGGACTTCTTACGGTGTTTTCCTTGGCGTTATTGTCGTCCTAGCTAAGGTTTTCATTCCTGCTATTGCAGGTTCTAATTCCGATTCTGAAGACGGTGGTGGAGGCCAACAACTAGGAAACATGGTCATACGAAATATCGAGCCGCTGTTTTTCTTGACCATTTTCTACTATGGTGTAACAATGCAAGCCCTCGGTAATGGTTCGATGGCAGGTTTGATGGCAACCGGTCGATTTACCAGTGGTATGAAGCATTCAGGATTGATGATATTACTCGCAATTCTTTGTTTCAACATTATTGTATTCTCTCCAGATCTAATCGGTGTAACCGATTTACCGCAATTGAATCCAGCAGCTGGTACATTCTCTCCATGAGGTGATGTTGTGCAAAGGGATGACAATGCACAGGTCCACATTCTGGAAATGCTGACACTGTTTTGGCTATTTTTTATGACAGCAGCTTTCCTGATTACAGTACATGTTCCTGATGAAGCAAGCATCTCAAGAGATGCTGAAATGCAATTTGCTGGCGAGGATGCAATCAATCTAGGATTAGCAACACCTGCTATGGAAAGTGATTATGATTCACGTTTAGCAGAACTTCTTGCCTTAGGTCAAGAAGATGAAGCCTGTGAATTGGTTCAAAACTATCTTGCATCTGGAATTGAAGCCAATTGTTGGTTAGCCAAGGACTCGGGTACTTCCCAGCCATATGGGGAGGTAGCAACTCCAGGTGGAAGTACAGTTAACTCTCATGGTTTAGTTGCGGTTGATGATCAATTGTGGACTATAAGTTTAGATTTGTGGGAGCGTGGCTCATAATGCGCTCTAGTGCAAAAAATGACCAAGGCCAGATGCTATTGGCAACTGGTGTAGTTTTGATGATGTCACTGTTATCAATGGCAATTTTCGGTGTCAAATTAGCAGGTATTTCGATGCCATATGATACGGCAGGAGATGACACAATTGATGCTTCAGGAGACATTGCAGAGAACCTTCCTGGTTTAACAGAATCTAGAGCTTTGATTTGGTATGAATCTGGGCTATCAGAGATAGAGAGTGTTCAGAAATCAATAGACTCGTTGCATGATGATGTTTTACATCATGGTGAAATTAGAGGTGTAGAACTGAAATTACTGAATATTACAGTAACAGAAGAAGGGGGAGTAGTATCAGTTTCTACTGAATTGGGAGCAGCGGATAGAAATTCCATGCTCACGAGAATAATTTCCTTTGATATTGACTTGGATAATTAACGTGATTTCCGCCAGTCATTCCAAGCAAGATCCAACCAATGATTGACTCTTTCTAGACTATCTTTGACTACGGTTGCATCTAGTGTATTCCAATCTGCAATCCGTGATTTTTCTTTTAGTGAATCTTGGATTGCTCTTATCCTTGGCAGAGCAGAGATGTATCTCTCTGCATTTCTGAATGAATGGATTTCTCTTTGTTTCAGGAAACCGGCATGTTGTTCTTCATCATCTACATGCATAACAATCCCAACCGCTATCCCTCCTGAATCTCGCCATGAGCGTAGTAGGCGTGAACTTGGTTCAAGATGTACTCCTTCCAGAATTAAATCGATTCCCTCTCGTCTCGCTCTCTCTATTGTTGCGAGAATTCCTGCCTCAACAGCTTTGCAAGTATCCTGCCAATCGAGGACAGCATCTCCAGCCTCCCCTCTGGAGAAAGAAGAACGATTCAAGGCATGATTTTCATTGGTATTTTGTACACGCATAATTTCCCGAATTGCATCTGTTGAAAGCAATCTAGCAAATGAGTGCTCATTAGCGATTTTTACAGCAGTAGTGGATTTCCCAACACCTGTTGCTCCTGCGATCAGAACTAGAATCGGTGGGCGGCCAGTTACTTTGGTTGTTGTCGCATCAGCGATACCTATCCGCTTCGCCATTATTTGCTGCTGTTCCTGCTTGCTAATCAAGACAACCCTCAACGGAGAGGCTTTGAGGTGTTTCCTCTTGGACCGACTAATGACGAGCGAACAAATGTTGATTGCAGGCGAATGGACCGATTCAGAAGATGGTTCAACTTCAGATACGTTGAACCCGGCAACAGGTGAGGTTATTGCAACAACACCGAAGGCGACTATCGGCGACGTAGAGCGATGTGTTGCAGCGTCTCGTGCTGCTCTAAATTCAAGAGATTGGGCAGCAATGGACCCTGCACAGAGAGGAAGGGTGCTTCAAAAAATGGCTGCAGCGACTTATGCTAATGCAAAGAGTCTTGCAGCAATCGAATCTTCCAACAATGGCAAAACATTCCGTGAAGCATTGAGTGAAATCCGCTATGGTGCATGGACCTTGGAGTATTTTGCTGGACTTTCCGACAAAATAGAAGGTAGCACAATTCCAGTTCCTGGAAATCGCCTAAATTACACTCTTAGACAACCTCTTGGAGTTACGGCTCATATCGTTCCATGGAATTTCCCTCTACAATTGGCTCTGCGTTCAATTGCTCCAGCACTTGCAGCAGGATGTACTGTAATTGCAAAGCCAGCATCATGGACGCCACTTTCATTGATCGCTTGGATGAAGGCTATGCAGGAAGCAGAAGTTGGTCTTCCTGCTGATGTATTACAAGTCATCACAGGATCTGGTAGCCTTATTGGAGACGCTTTAGCTGGTCATTCTGGAGTAGATGGAATTGTCCTCACCGGTGGTGTACCCACCGGTCAAGCAGTTATGGCAAAAGCAAGCGAAAACCTAACTCCAGTAACACTTGAGTTGGGTGGCAAAGGTGCAAATGTTGTATTTCCAGATGCTAATATCAAATATTGTGCAAAAGCGGTTTGCTTTGGTATATTCATGAATGCCGGACAGATGTGTTGGGCAGGTTCCCGCTTGATTGTTCACGAAGATGTGCATGACGAATTAGTCGATGCTATCGTTGCTGAAATTTCCAAGTGGCCGGTTGGTCCAGGTATGGAGGAAGGTGTTAGAATGGGAAGTATGGTTCACACATCTCACCGTGATGATGTTCTCGACATGCTGTCAAAAGGTCTAGCTCAAGGTGGAGAAGTCGCATGTGGTGGCAATGCCTTGGACAGAGACGGAGCATTCATGGAAGCGACTGTAGTAACCGGTGTGTCCTCTGACAACCTATTGTTCCAAGAGGAGTTATTCGGTCCTGTTCTTGCTGTTACCAAGTTTAGCGAAGATTCTGAAGCACTCGCTCTTGCTAACGATACTCCATTCGGTTTATTGAATGGAGTTTGGACCAACGATCTATCTCGTGCACACAAGTTTGCAAGAGATGTAGAATCAGGAATGGTTAGCATTAACGAATACCCGATTACTTTCCCACAAACCGCCTTTACTGGCTGGAAGCATTCCGGAATCGGAATCGAGCAATCAAAGGATGCTCTAAATTTCTACACCAAGGTAAAGAACGTCAATGTAAAGTTGTGATTCAATGAAAATTAGTCACAGAGATGGCGTAACTCTCATCCAACTAACGGGTGGTTCTGCAACTCAGTCCTTCAGCAGAGAGTTTCTTCCAAAAATAAGAGACGCAGTAATGGATAACATTGGCTGCAATGCTATCGTAATTACTGGAGAGGGCAAATTCTTCTCCGCAGGAGCAGACATCAAGGCATTTCAGAAGTCAATCGATGACGGAGATAGTGTAGAATTGATTCGTGAATTAACCAATATTCTACACCCGATGCTCGTGAAAATGCGAACCTCGAAGACAATCTTTGTTGCGGCTCTAAATGGAGCTTCTGCAGGAGGAGGACTCGGTCTAGCCCTTGCATGCGATGCTAGAATTGCTAGCCCCGGTGGAAAAATGGCAGCATCATATTCCGGAATCGGACTTTCTCCAGATGGTGGAACTACCTGGTTACTTCCACGCCTTGTTGGTGAACAAGTCGCCCGCCGATTCTTCCTTGAAAACCAAGTTTGGAGTGCTGATGAAGCGTGTGAACTTGGTGCAATCGACGAAGTGGTTTCGGAAGAGGACTTAATCGACAGAGCAATTGAGATTGCAAATGATTGGTCGCAATGGGG
>CEVS01006326.1_pt1 | contig 11467 bp, 6 predicted proteins | sample 361571 | NCBI WGS metagenome assembly CEVS01 (sample SAMEA2623850, study PRJEB7988) | marine metagenome | isolation source: saline water (ENVO:00002010), including | reverse complement strand
ACATTACATGGGCGGAGACTACCGGTTAAGAAGGGCACCGTTGTAGGGGTCCTCGTGGCGAACATTGGTTTGGAAGCAAGCGACCAGTTGGAGGTCATGCGTCTTCACGTAGACGCCGCCCTCGAAGCGCTTGTTGATGACGAAATTCAGAACGGTGCAGGGCAAGTAGCAGAGCTCTGCGCTTCAATGCTCCTTGCGGGCGGAAAACGTCTGCGCCCTCTCTTGATTCTTCTTGCTCATGAAATTGCAGGCGGTGAAGATATCGAGGAAGTCATGCCACTTGCACTCGCCTTCGAGATGATCCACACAGCGACCCTCGTTCACGATGATATCAATGATGAGGCGTCTCTTCGACGTGGTGTCGAAACCATTCACACCCGGGCGGGCCTCGCTAAGGCAGTCATCGCCGGCGATTGGCTCTTTGTCCAAGGCTTCGGCCTTGGCGGCCGTTATGATGAGAACATTGTTCGCTTGATGGCGAAATGTTGTGCAGACATAGCGGTTGCAGAATTCCATCAGCTCGACCACGTTCTCAATCTTGCTACCTCACCAGAAGATTACCTTTCCATTGTTCGTGGAAAGACCGCAGGTCCATTTGCTGCAGGATGTCATGCTGCAGGTCTTGTTGCTGGATTAACCGAGCAGCAAGCAGCAGGGCTCGGTCGCTTTGGAATGGAACTCGGCATTGCTTTCCAATTGGTTGACGACCTTCTTGACCTACGAGGCGATGAACGCATGGGCAAGCCCCGAGGCGCAGACGTTCTGGAGGGAAAAATGACTCTACCTTTGATTCACGCATTGACCCTATCGCATGGGAAAGAACGCCAACGGTTAGCACAACTAATCGAATCATTTAGTGATGAACACTTCGAAGAACTCATGCAATTGTTGGATCGCTCAAGCAGTTTAACATACGCTGAGATTCTTGTCAAAACCCATCTCGAACGGGCAGTCTTGGAACTTGATGCGTTTCCAGAGAGTCAAGCCAAGAGCCTGATGCTTCACATCACGGGCTATGTGATGGAACGACACATGTGAGGGATCTGAATGGCAAGAAAAGAAATCAAACACAGGCAAGTCATCATTATTGGCGCAGGTCCTGCAGGCGCAGCTTGCGCCCAACGCCTTGCAGAAGACGGCATTGATGTTCTGATGATTGAGCGACGCTCAATCGTTGGCAATCCTGCTCAATGCGGAGAGTGCATCCCAAACTGGGGAGAAGTTGTCGGCACTTTTTCGAATCTCGACGATCATACTTGGCTGTATGATTACTTTCAATTCCCTGATCGTCTAAAACTTCACAACTTGGATAACATGAGGGTTTTTCTACCATCTGGAAAGGCCTTCCATTTCGATCTTGATGCCTTCGCAGGCCACCGTTTACATTTTGATGGTTATCTGTGCGATAAGGCCATTCATGCTGGTGCAGAAATTCAAATGGATGAGGCCATGACGCGCATTCAACATCAAAGCAAATCGAATAGAGATGTCTTAGTGACCACCAAAGGCAGATACACATTCGACTTTTTGATTGACGCTAGTGGCTCTTTGGCCCATGTGGGACGACTTCGGCATGGCGATGATGAACGCTATAGACCTAAAGACCAAGTTCCTACAATGTACGCTCAAGTTCAAGGTAATGTCCCTGAAACGTTTGATGTTTTCTTGGGCTCAGTTGCCCCGTCTGGCTATGCGTGGATCATACCCAAGGGACCTAACACCGCGAACGTCGGACTTGGTGTTCGGGCTGGCTACCTCAAAGGTAATTTGAAAGAACACTTGCAAGCCTTTTGCGATGAACTTGGCTTTGAAGTCCTTTCATGGGGAGGCGGTTGGATTCCTATGGGCGGTCCTGTGAAAACTATGGTCGATGGGTCCACTCTGGCAGTGGGTGACGCTGCAGGTCTTGTGATGCCAAGTAATGGAGGTGGTATCTCCCAAGCTATTATCTCTGGATGTTTTGCAGCAGAAGCAATCATCGATCATCTGAACACTGGTGCACCTCTCTCGGCATATGAAGACCGTCTTCGTGCTTGCCTTGGTCGTGCACTGAAAAATTCACTGCGCACCAAAAACTTCGGTTATGCTTTCTTCAAAGGCGATTTAATCACCGAAGGAATTCTTAGGATTCTTGGCCCCATCGGTGGTATCAAGCGAGCCATGGAATGCGATAAACCAGTTTGGCTCTTCTAAAACGATTTCAAAATCGTTCAAAACGCTCTCTCGCCATCGGTTGATTCAAGTCCCATCGTTGACACAGTGGAATCATGCGCAGCATGCGGAGGGCGGGAAATGACGAGGCCGTGAGCCCCGTCATCGCTACTGTCTTGCTGCTTGCCATCACCGTGATGCTCTCCAGCATGGTGTTTGTACTGATGCAAGGTGCCCTCACAACGACAGAAAAAAGCGCCCCACAAGCCACAGTGAGCGTACGTGGCTTATCAAATGGCTTTCATGTGGTCCGTCTAACAAGCCTCGACCAAACCATCGATCCTGCTAAACTTCAATGGAACCTAGCACCCGACTCTTCTGAGGACGGCAATCCTTTGGGAGGGAAAGTTGCTGACGCCGATGTCTACGGACTGATTGGCGCAAATGTTTCATTCCACGATCGAGATGCTGGTTATTCAGTGAGTCAGGGTGACTATTTTGTTATCGACTCGACAACGATAGGTTCTGATACAGGAACATGGCGATTCAAGTTAGTAGATACTAACTCTCAAAGTGTCCTCGTCAATGTGATGTTGCCGCCGATGGATGTTTAATCATCCCCCGATGAAGGACATTTCCACTTTTCTTGAAGAGTGAGTAGTTTGTGTCCGTTCATCAGAATACCGATCGTTGCGTTTTGACCAGATGGCGCTCACAGCTTCTTGAAGCTCAAACTCATTCGCATCCATACGAAGTAAAGATCGTAAATCGTTGCCCTTCGTAGCAAAGAGGCATGTGTACATCGAACCATTTGCTGATAATCTCGCTCGTGAACAATCGCCGCAAAAAGGTGATGTCACCGACTGAATGAGGCCAATGTGCTGTCCATCATTCGTCTTCCACCGTTTTGCCACATCCGATGGGTGGTCAGATTTTACTGGTTTGAGCGCCCCAATTGATTCGCTTAGGATTTCTCTTATTTCTTCCCCAGACACCACAGAATCCAAGTTCCATTGATTTGTAGTTCCAACATCCATGAACTCAATAAAGCGAGGAATAATATCCCGCTTATGGGCCATTAGAGCAATTTTACCCAGTTGGTTTTCATTCACATTTCGCTGAACGACGGTATTAATTTTTACACCCAATCCTGCTTTTAGGGCTGCATCAATGCCTTCCACAACTTCATCTGGTCTATGTGTTGTATCGCCCATGTGTTGAAAGACATCAGTTTCCATGGCATCGAAGCTAATTGTGACTCGATTGAGGCCGGCCTCTTTCAGTTTTCGAGCATACCTTGCAAGAAGTATACCGTTTGTTGTGAGGGCGATATCAAGATTTGAATCGAGGCTTCGGAGCATTTCAATCAAGTTGGAAAGATCTTTGCGAACAAGCGGTTCACCACCTGTAATTCTCAGTTTACGTAGGCCAAGTGGAAGCATTGCAGATGTTATCTTCATGATCTCTTCATAGGAAAGAATTTCACTCTTATCGAGGAAGACGTGCTCACTGCCAAAATGTTCTCTTGGCATGCAATACCTGCAGCGGAAATTGCATCTGTCGGTGACAGAAATGCGCAGGTCCAACAGAGGACGCATCAGCGCATCGAGAAGGGCCATGTGGTAGGCTACGGCTGCTCGGTCTTTATGCTGTGTTGCAAGGGTTGATGGGGAAAGGGACTGTGGAGGCATCATGGGCAAGCGTTGGGCAAAGCGCTGGACCTCAAGTGGCAAGGGTCATCGTAGAAACGATGTACACGCATTACGGGTCACGCCCGCCACCTCAAACGACCCGGTTCTATGGTCACTTCCTCCATCGAAAAGCCACCTCATTCGTGCCCTTCTTTTGGCGTCCCAATCGTCAGAATCAGTCGAGTTTCATAATGTTAAATCTGCGGGAGAAGATGCGCGTGCCATGCGTCGATGCTTACAGCAACTTGGTGTACTCATCGAAGATTTTGATCACAAGGGGGAACTTCTGCGTCAAGTGAATCCAATTCACTTTGAACATCATCCTGATTCAGTAAAATGGATTGTTCATGGCGTTGGTGGTTCTGGTTTCAAGCGTCCTGCGACGGTTCTCAGTGCGGGTAATTCTGGCACTACATTGCGTCTTCTTGCTCCACATGCGGCTATGATTGGTGGTCCAGTTATGTTGGATGGCGATGGATCTCTTCGAAAGCGATCATCGAATGAGCTTTGGGCGACCATCGAGCAATCGGGTGCCACATTGTCCATAGGTATGGGCGAAGAACGTCTTCCCGCACTCATTGATGGTCCAATGGATACCACTCAACTTGAAGCAGGATTAACCCTTGATGTCAGCCGTTCAAGCCAACCAGTGTCCTCATGGGTTCTTGCGGCGCCAACTGTGCCCTGTCCAACCGAAATTACACTCGAAGGCGCACCAGTATCTTCCCGACACTCTGCACTCAGCCTGCAGATGCTGACCATGTTTGGCGGTGAGGCATCACTTGAGGAGGGCCAACTTATCATCACACCTACCCCATTGAAAGGATTTAGTGAGTACACAATCCCAGGCGATGCATCCATGGCTGCCTTCGCAATGTTGGCTTGTTCTGTCTCGAACAGAGATGTTGACTTGATCGGCTGGCCTGCAAAAAAGGATGCTGTTGGTCACGAGATACTGGAAGAACATGCACCATCACTCGGGATCAATTGGAATCAATCCAAGTTGTCTAAAATAGAAGCAAACAACTCACTAGAGCTCGATCTAAAGGATGCAAACGATTTGCTGCCCCCACTGGCTGCGGTCCTGAGTCTTAACAAAGGTGGTAAGCTCAAAGGAGCAGCACATGCAGCGTTCAAAGAAAGCAATCGACTCCAAAGAACAGCAGACGTGCTTGCTCAGTTTGGAATGACAGCGGAAGTCAACAATGATGGCTTGACCATTCAAGGTGGACAACGTCCTCAAAGGCCAGAACAACCAGTTCAAACCTATGATGATCATCGTTTGTTCATGACAGCAGTTCTCTTGGCTTCAGCCTGTGGTGCTGACGTCGTTGGACAGTCCTTGCACTTGGTCGCTGATGAGCCATTTATAGAGCGATTGATTTCTTCGGGCGTTGGCATCGAGAAAATCTCGTTGCCACCTATTGAAGATTAGCCGTGCCGTCCGAAATGGTGGTCAAGTGCGTTTAGTGGAAGTCTGAGTGCCGTAGGTCGGCCATGAACGCACGCCCATGGGTTTGGGATACGGCGCATATCATCCAGCAACCGTCTCATTTCAGGTAGGGTGAGTTTCTCGTTTGCTTTCACGGCGCCACGGCATGCGTTCAAAAACGCCAAGTGGTCCTTACGATCGTCCACAGTGGTCAATGGTGCACCATCCTCAGAGGTGTCCTGAAGGAGGTCAAGCATGAATGGTATGACCTCTTTTCCAACAAGCAATTGTGGTGTTGCCGTGACTGACCATCCATGATTTGAATTTTGGAGTTCGAAACCTACGGATCTGAATCGATCCTGTGCGGCTTCCATGCGTGTGCTTTGTCGTGCATCGAGGTCCAAAGTAAGCGGTTCCAGTCGAGTTTGACTTGCCCAGATTGATTCATCATTTCTTAATCGCTCATAGCGAATTCGTTCGTGGAGTGCATGTTGGTCAATCAATAACAATTCATCCTCTGCCTGAACGAGGATGTATGAATCTGCGAATTGGGCCAACGGCTCCATTTTAGGTAATTCATTGATGATGTCGCCAAGCGGTGATTCATCGTTGGGAGAAGTTCGCACACCTTTTCCAGAATGTCTGTGCAGGTCCCTTTCCGCAGGTGATAAAGCAGGAGCCGTTGGTTTTTCATCCATTCCAGGTAATGTATTCTGTGCTGAAGGAGCAGTCGATTGAGGTCGCTGCTTGACGGGTTTAGTGATCGGTTCAGCCTCTGCGCCATGGAGGTTCAACTGGGCTCCAGCAGCGATCGCCCACGCAGGAGGAATCTGTTGCGCTACCTGCTGTTTTGGCAGAAGGACAGGCGTTGTGCCGGCAGCAGCGGCAATCGGGTCGATTGGTTCGTCCAGCGTTTGCGTGGGTTGTGGTTTGAAGTGTTCCTGAATGCTTGGGACCTGGTGTTGACTCAAACCTTGCAATCCCGGGATGCCTCCAGCAGCATCCGGTTGGGTCGGTACAGACTCCAAGGTGTGTGCAATTGCTCTCTCTAATCGCTCCAGAACCCGCCATGAATGCCGAAGACGAACTTCTCTTTTGGTGGGGTGAACGTTGACATCGACCTCATTTGGGGGTAAGGTGAGTGAAAGGACTGCTAACGGGTGTCGCCCTTGCATTAACCGGGTTCTGTATCCTCTACGGATGGCCTGTAAGAATGGTCCTGAAGCAACTGGTCGGTCATTGATGAGGATGTGAATATCATCACCTTTGCCACGAGTAATATCAGGCGTACTGATCCAGCCAGTCCATGTTTCATCTCCTGGAGCTTTCGCATCCGCTTCGGGTGCACTCAGTTCTAGCATGGATTGGGCTTGGCCGCCAAGCAGATCGTAAAGGCGGTCTGTCATAGCCTCAGATGCTGGTACATCAAGAACGACTCGTTCATCGATGAGGAGTCTGAAAGCCACTTCTTTGTGCGCCATTGCATGAGCGACAACAACGTCAACAATGCGGGCATTTTCTGTGGCTGGCCTTCGTTGAAATGCCAGCCGAGCAGGGGTATTTTGAAACAAATGCTCGACATCGATACGCGTGCCATGAGGCATACCAAAAGGCTCCACTCCGCCTTTAATCCCATCATTCATCACGATTCGTTTTCCATCTGTACCGATAGGTCGGCTTGCTATGCCAAGTCCAGATACCATGCCGATGCTTGCCAACGCCTCACCCCTAAAACCAAGCGTGTGAATTGAGTTAAGGTCCTCACGTTTTTTGAGCTTTGAAGTGGCGTGACGATCGAGTGCTAATGGTAGGTCGTCAGCATCTATACCACTACCATCGTCTTCAATTCGAATCAAATCAAAGCCCCCTCTTTCAACAGTTATGACAATTCGTTGAGCCTCTGCATCAAGGCTATTTTCGAGCAATTCTTTCACTACTTGTGCGGGCCGTTCAACCACTTCACCAGCAGCGATGTGCCCGATGGTTGCGTCATCGAGTTGCATAATTCGATTTGGTTCACTCACTGTTTTCACTTCCCAGTAGTTGCTTCAATTGATACAGTGCATCGTGTGCCTGTCTTGGCGTCATCTCATCGACATCCAATCCTATGATATTTTCAATGACATCAAGGTGCGATTGAGGTGGTCCAGATGGTGTTTCTTTTCCTGGATTATTATTCATTGCTGCAGCAGCGAAGTACCCCATTAAACTCGCTTGGCCGTGGTCTCGAGCGGTTGGTGTACCAGATTCTCCAGCCTTCGCACCATCAGCCTGCCGCTCTAGGAAGGCAAGCAAATCTGTCGCTCGTTCAACCACTGGACGTGGAAGGCCTGCTAAAGCCGCCACTTGGACACCATAGGAGTCGTCACAAGGCCCGTCAGCAACCGTATGCATGAATCGAAGTTCACCATTGGCTTGAGCAACTTGAACATGAACGTTGACAAGACCTTCGACCTCGCCTTCCAAGCCAATTAATTGATGGTAATGCGTTGCAAATAGAGTTCTTGCTTTGATCCGCTTGCATATGTCTTCAGTGACTGACCAAGCAATAGACAAACCGTCGAAGGTCGAAGTGCCCCGTCCAATTTCATCGAGCAGGACCAATGAATTTGATGTGGCTCGACGTAAAATATGAGCGACTTCAATCATCTCCATCATGAAGGTTGAACGCCCCCTTCGAAGATCATCACTTGCTCCAACTCGTGTGAAAATCCTGTCAACAAGACCTATTTTTGCCTTGGCAGCTGGCACAAATGAGCCACTTTGGGCCAAGATACTCATCAACGCAGTGGTCCGTAAATAGGTCGACTTACCGCCCATGTTCGGCCCTGTGATCAGCAAAAACTTCCGTTTCTTTGTAAGATCCAAATCATTTGGAACAAAGCCGGACTGTTGCTCAAGCACAGGATGCCTTGCACCTTGTACCTTCATCTGGTCGTGTTGCGCCATTTCTGGACGTGTCCAAGCTCTGTTCCGTGCGATGGTTCCGAAACATTGCAACACATCAACAGCGGCAACCTTACCAGCGATCTGGGCCAATGTTGGAGCGTGCTGTTTGCATATTTCCCTCAATTGAATAAATGCCCTGTATTCCAATTCCTTCAATTTTGTATCCGCTGTAAGCAATGCATCATCCCGTTGAAGCAGTTCATCAGTGACGTACCTCGAACCGTTTGTCATTTGCTGTTTGCGCTTCCAGTCTTCTGGCACCTTTGCTTCATTGACCTTGGTCACTTCAATAAACCACCCAATTTGACGGTTCATTTTGACCTTCAATGAAGGGATTTGTAATTCGATTCTTAGGCTTGTTTCAAGTTCGGAAAACCAATTATGGCCATTCGTCGCAATTTCTCTAAGTTCGTCGACCTTGTTGTCAAATCCGGGTCGAAGCAAACCCCCATCGCGTACACTGAGTGGTGGCTCATCAACGATGGTCCTACGAATGTCTTCTGCGACCTGTTCTAAGGCATCGAGGTTCGAAGAGAGATGGAGCAGCAATGGGTTTTCGGTTTCATTGCACAAGTTGATGATGGCTGGCATTCGTTCCAATGCATCAGCGACGGCAAGTAAATCTCGACCATTCGAACGATTGTATGCCAGTTGTGTGGCCAAGCGTTCCATATCCCTCAAGCCTCGCAAAGCCTCACGTAATCCATCCAAACGCCGAGCAGAACGAGAGAGGCTGGCCACAGCATCGTGGCGGGCTGCAATGGCTTCGAGATCGGCAAGAGGTCTCAAAATCCATGTTTTGAGGAGCCTCCGCCCCATTGCACTTCTGCAGGCGTTCATGGTTGACAGAAGACTTCCTTCGTATTCACCTGCGAGTGTGGAAGTGAGTTCTAAATTCCGCAATGTTGTTTGATCGAGTACCAAGTGAGCGCTCTCTTCCATGACTTCAAGGTCTCGAAGTGGGACTTCCTCTGTGAGATGCATAGAAGCGAGATAGTCTGCGGCTAGCCCCGCCGCGGCAAGAGCAAGTGGTGCATCATCAAGGTCAATATGTCCGAGATCAGCGACCTTGAGCACCTTTGCTAGGCGGTCTCTTCGTTTGGAGTTTGAAGCCTTATGTTGGCTAATTGTCACGCCGTCAAGATGTGTAAATAATGCACGCAATGTGGCGTCTTCAGCATCTTTCGGTGACACAACAACTTCTGTCGGGCGCCATCGAAGGACTTCATCAAGTGCTCTTGAAAATCGGTCATCACCTTCTAAATTTGAAGCCCAAGCTTGGCCGGTCGAAGCGTCGATAATGCCAATTCCAATGGCGTTCTTGTCCAAACAAATACTTGCGAGGAGCGATCTTTCTTCAGTCCCAAGTAAGGATTCTTCATACAAGCTTCCAGGGGTGTAGACGCGTGTCACAACCCGCTCTAGCAACTTTGCACCTTCCCGTAATTCTTGTTCTTGTTCAGCAACTGTGACCTTGTGCCCTGCTTTGAGCATCGTACGGATATTGTCTTCCAACGCGTGCCAAGGAAAGCCGGCCATTCTGATTGGCTTGTCTGCTTTTTTATCTCGAGAGGTGAGGGCAAGACCTAGAACGTCCGAACCAGTCACGGCATCCTCATGAAACAATTCATAGAAGTCGCCCATCCGGAAGAATAAAACCGAATCCGGATGCTCAAGTTTTATGTCTGCAAATTGGTCCATCATCCCCCGTTTTGCCATCTTGATTCACCTCCTTGCTTCCGCTGGAGTTTTCTGTCGTTGCCGAGAGCAAATGAAGGTTCTCAAACGAATTCTTGCTAGGTCAAGAAAAAACGATGCTTAGGTGTTTTTTTTCACTCAACCCGCCGGGCAGCGAATAATCTCGATCCCGAAGTCCATGCCATGACACCCATGGTGATACTGAATACAGTCAGGAAAAGAAAATTCAAGAAACCTCGGCCACTCTCTATAGAGCCAGGCGCACTGGTGTCTATCAATAGAGTTTGAGCTTCTCCACTTTCGTCTGTCCCATGCAAAAAGATGAGTTCTTTACCATGCCCTTTGCTTTCGATTTGGAAGGCCAATGGTTCTGCCAAGGAGAGTTGTTCTGCATTTTGTCCAGAGTACCTGACAATCGTTTTGCTTCCCACATCACCAAATAACCAAACTCGATCATGGCAATCGACAACAGCGGCGACACTCGCCACATTGAAGTGGGTCATTGATCCTGTTGTGCTCACCAACGTGCTGCCCTGGTCGCCAGCAGCAAAGACTTCATTGCCATCTAGAGCCATCAAGGAGTGGTACAAACCACCTTCTCCAGAGTGCATGGTTAAAACCGTGGGGGCAGTCAGTCCGCCTTCCCAATCAATAACGGCTAGAACAGGGATAATTTTCGGGGCTGCAGGACTTGCTCCGGCTTCATTGCTGGTGTATGAGAGGTAGCCAGTGGCGACCCATTGGTCGGTACCAAGCGCCATTACTTTCTGCCACACGACATCTGCAGTGTTAACCATCGGAGTGGACAGAAGGCTGGAAGACATCGAAGCTGCGATGGTCGTGCTTGATTCAGATCCACTTCCAATTGCCCCAAACCCACGAAGGCTGGTTTTCGAGCCCTCCATGGTCACCATCATCCAATGAGTGGATTGGCCGTCTGTTGATTCAGCGAGATCAAGTACCGTGAAATTCCCGTGGCTGCGGTCAAGTTCGAATGTGGTAATTGTGGTCGCAGAAGAAGGTTCGTTCTGAGGCGAATGGATCACCTGGATAGTGTTTTTTGAGGGGGAAATGGCTGTGTTTCCGTTTTCTAGCGATGTGATGAAGCGGATATCATCAGCCGGCAAACCACCTTCAGCGGTCATGATTTGTGTGACTGTTGTTCGATCGTTTTGCTGGAAAAGGTCAATGCCCCCGTCATTTAGAATCTTCACGGTGAAGGATTCATCTCCGGTATACTCGATATCGAGAATACGTTTACCATAATGGCTTGAATCGCTAGCGCCAACTTCGACACCAGGTAAATTACTTGTTCCTTGAATCGCCAGTGCTCCAAGAAGAATGAAGACGAGGAATCCTGCCATGGCTATCCATTGAAACTCGGATTCCTCTTCGAGGTATCCACGCCATCCTTTCGCCATGTTCTCAAACAAATGAACGGAGCACATGAATGCTTTTGTCGGTGTTGCAAGTATCTTTTGACTTTGATTCGGGGCACCTCCGGTCGCAGGGGCCGAGGCGGAGGGATGATAAGGGAACCATTGGT
>CEVS01128582.1_pt1 | contig 11470 bp, 23 predicted proteins | sample 361571 | NCBI WGS metagenome assembly CEVS01 (sample SAMEA2623850, study PRJEB7988) | marine metagenome | isolation source: saline water (ENVO:00002010), including | reverse complement strand
CCCACCTAGTGGGTGGGTTTACTAGGCCTCACTTCCCCTTTCCATATCAGCCATTGTTCCTATGTCACGTCTCCTGCCCAGCACAGGTGCAGTCACAGGCATTTTTGAAGCGATTGGCTTTTTTCGCGATCCTGACTTTGCGACCAAACGCTTTGTCGAGTACGGCGATATTTTCGAAACAACGCTGATCGGTCAACGACTCGTCTTCATCCGAGGAGACGAAGCCATTGCCGACCTCTTAGCGCAGGGAGACGCAGTCGAAGGGTGGTGGCCCGCAAGTGTTCGCCAACTCCTCGGAAGCCAATCCCTGGCCAACCGCAACGGCTCCGAGCACAAAGCTCGTCGGAGAGTCGTTAGTCAATTGTTTTCCAATGCAGCGCTCAAGCGCTACACCCCAGGAATTGTTGGGCTGGTTGACGAGCTCAGCCACGAGTTGCTTCAAGAAACAAAGCCCATACGGCTTGCTGATCGCATGCGGCGGTTCGCCTTTCGCGTGATTGCAACAACGGTGTTGGGATTAGAGGGATCAGATCGTGATGCCCTCTTCCATGATTTCGAGATTTGGACACAGGCTTTATTTTCTGTGCCCATTGCCATTCCTGGAACCCCCTTTGCGAACGCCCTAGCGGCAAGACGTCGACTGCTCGACCGGCTCAGAGAGGTTCTGGAGCAAGCGGATCAAAACCGTGGCGGATTGGATTTACTCGCTGGTGGGCTCGATGAGGCTGGCCAGCCACTCACAGCAGACGACATCGTGGAACAACTGCTGTTGTTGCTCTTCGCTGGTTACGAAACAACTGCGTCCTCATTGAGCTGTTTGATGCGGGCTTGTCTGATCGAGCCACATGTGGAGCCATGGCTGCGTGAAGAACTAGAAGGCCTGGAGTGGCCAGCACAGGGGGATGCGACAACAGCCTTTGATGGACTCCGCGCTCCCAGGCTTCAAGCCGTGGTGAATGAGGTCATGCGCTTGACGCCTCCAGTCGGTGGATTTTTTCGCCGCACCTGCCGCCCGATTGAGCTCGCCAACGTCCTCATTCCGAAAGGTCATGTAGTGCAGGTTGCCTTGGCTGCCTCCAATCGTGCTGGATCCAGCGATCTGAACGAATTTCGTCCTCAACGCCATCTCGATGGATCAAACAATCCAACACTGCTGCCATTCGGCGGGGGTGATCGCGTTTGTTTGGGGAAAGCTCTTGCTGAACTTGAAATCCGCCTCATGGTGGTGGGACTTCTGAAACGTGTTCAACTCAGCCTTGCCGTCGACCAAGATCTCGATCTCCAGCTGATCCCAAGCCCGAGCCCGAAGGACGGCCTGAAGGTTGTTGCCAGGCATTACGCACCTGACGATGCCAGGGGGTGATATCGACCACGGGTCTCTCAAGATCAAATCCAGAGGCTTCCATCTCCTTTCGCAGCCTCCACATCACAGGAATTAGGGCAAGCCCTAGCAGCAAGGCGATGAACAACAGCCATGGGAGTAGAGCCAACAACCAAATGGTTGCCACCACGCTGATGGCAACCGTTGCAAGCGTCCGCAGCCACTTTGGTTTCATCCGTCCTGGGAGCTGACGCATCATTCACAGGTAACAAAGGATTTGAGAGTTTGGCCTGGGTCGATGCTCAGATAAACAAGTCTCTCCAACAGTCACAGGTCCTGGCTCAGGATTCTGTCGAGGTCTCGACGAAACTCATCTCGACTGAGTGGGAACGCTCCTCGCTGACGTCGATTACGGCGTAAAAGGGAGCCAATCCAAACAATCTGCACGAGACAGCACAATCCCGCCGTGGTGAGAAGGCTGGGCGTGAGAGAACTCCAGTCCATGACTGCTTAGTAGGTGGACTGAGGCAACGTGAAACCAGATTGCATATTTCCAATGTCGAGCATCACGTACGTGAGCCAAATCAAAAGTGCTGCAACACCGGCGCCGGCCGCCACCTTGGCAAAAGACCGGCCAATCATTTCAAGCAGACTGACTTCTTTCATGCGAACAGGACGTGGCGCCTAATTCTGACGCGTGGGCGTAAGCGATGGTGTGATGAGGGAAGGTTGGTTGGGAGATTGACGTGAAACCACATGGGATTTATCGAGCGCAAACATCATTCATAAAGGCGTCAACACCTCGAATAACTTGGCGAGAATTTTGATCGTCCGTGAAGCCGAAACGTTTTTTAGAGAAAAACTGTGTTCCCCGCCTCAAATCCAGCGAAGTTGAATTTGATGGACAGGACTAGTACTGAACCTTGTTATAGCCACCGACCGGATCACGCTCTCGTTGTTCAATGAGTTTCGGGACTTAGCAAGATCTGAGGTGCTCAGTTCTTAAACAGTCAGGTTTTATGAGGGAATGGAACGGATGACCAAAATCAACAACGCCTGGGATTAAGCCATCGATGTAGGACTTGTCGGACACAAGTGTCGCTATCCGATCTGCAATCGACTGACCACCAATTAACAGAGGAAGAGGGTGCTGATCGCAGCGATGCATCGCTTCAACAATCGATCGGTACGTTTCGATCAAAACTGGCAGCTTGTCAGGACGCATTTGCCGACCAGTTTTGGCTTGCCGGGTCAGTTAGGAAAGTCAAAGCGGACAACGGGCCATCCAAGGGTTATTAAACCTTCAAAGACGGCGTCAATAAAAATCCCTCGTGACATCCCAGAAATTATGGGCAGGCACAAGGGGTTGTTTTGATTGAATTAAATCGATCTCAACAGGTTAGGAGAAACCAAATTCGGTGGCTCGTAGAGATTTAGCGGGTTGCAGCTGCTTCACTCAAGACAACGGCTGGCTCATCAAACGTTTCGCTTGAAGCATCAATTTCGATGTTGGGTTCAACAAGACGAGCGATCAGTTCATCGATTGCGAATAGTCCAGGTCCACATGCCAGAACCGTTCCAGCAGCTCCCAAGTAAAGCCCAAGCAACTCGAGCAAGTAAATGTTGAAGCCTGCGGTGACAATCGCGTGGTAGATGGCGACCGTGATTGTTCCGGCAATAGCTGCTGCACCCACACGGGTTAACAACCCTGTGATAAGCAACCAGCTACCGATCACTTCAGAAAACGCAGCTACGTACGAAAGAACAATCGGAAACGGGAGATGCAGAGGACGAACAAATGCATCAGCAAAATTTTCAATATTTGCAAGCTTCTCGTAGCCGTGGTGGATGAGAAGTGCTCCCGTCAGAACCCGAAGAACAAGCAACCCCAGGTCGGCAAAAAGGGGACGGGTGAGGACAGCGCGGATCATGACCCAAGGCAATATCCATATAACTTAAAAAAGTTTCATGAAGCTGCGCGAGTCACTGGGCATGATTCGCGCGAAATAAGTATTTTTACTTAGGTCCGTCCAGGGCTAAAGCGTCGTTCAAAGCGACCTGAGGAACATTTTCACCACTCGTGATTTCCAAGATCCGGCCGATCGACCCTGGTGCCTTCAATGCATCCACGCAGAATCGCGCAACAAGGCGCCGTGGAATGGAATTCTTTTCCTGCTGATCTGGACCAGTCAGACGAATGCCCTCACTCTCGAGGCCAGATTCCCGTTCAGACAACCCCCCTGGACGAACAACAGTCCAATCCAAGCCACTTCGTTCCAAGGCTCTCTCACCCATCCTTTTCCACAAAAGGATCAGTCCGAAAAGATTGAGCGGATGCCTCCAGCGACCTGCACAAAGCGAACTCACCAATACAACCCGGTTGACGTTGTTGCGCTGGCAACCTTCAACCTGGCGCTTCACCCCCCATGCATCCACACGCATCGGGCCACTGAGGTCAATTGAAGGACGTGCACCAGTGGCAATGATCAGCGCCTCGACCCCACACAACGCCTGATCGAGAGCAGGTTCATTCGCGATGTTGAGACGCACCTGCTCGCAATCCGACAACGACGTCGGCACGGCGGATTCTGAACGAAGTAATAAGCGGGGTTGAACCCCCACCGCCAACAATTCTTCAGCAATCCGATATCCGGTTTTTCCCGAAGCTCCACTAACGGCGACAACCGGTGCTGCCATGCCCAAACCCCAACTTTTCAAAAGTTAGGAGATTGGTTTCTAGTTCAGTCGTCATGGACGAGGCATTCGGGCTCATCCGGGTTTTGCTCGCAAATAGTGCCGAACCTTTCCATCGTTGAGGTCGGACAAAGCCTGCAGGAATTCATCCTGATCGTTTGAATGTGTCCCTCGATTGATTCCATCGATGAGACTTCACCCGGCTAGCGATTATTTCTTAGAGGGGGTGCACATTGATCTTTACAAGGTATTTTTACTTTTATGATCAAAGGAACACATCACTACAAAGATTCAATAGATCACGAGCTGTGACACATCCATCGTCAAAACGATGGATCCCATGGAGAGTTTGCTGGCGAGCTTCTAAACCATGCCCTTTACAGATCGAATCGCACTCACGGGCGCCATCCTCTTTGCAATGGGCCTTGTTTTAGGTGTGGGGATTGGTTCTTTCACAACGATGGCGTCACTCATCCAGGGTGGGCCTGATGTCCTGCAAAGCTGGTCTGGTGTTGTAGCGCTGCCATAGGAGGTTGACGAACGCTAAAAAACTGCCTAATAGATAACTATTAAAAGGTAGGTGCGGTGATGGAGCGAGATATTTTTCGTCGTCAAAGCCTGAGGACAAAATCGATTCGTTGGGTCATCAGCAACTTTCAAAAAATGTTATTTGGAACAAGTCACAGCTCAGCGTGAACCAATGCTAATGGTTCCAGAATTGATCAGGCTCTCAAGTCGGGCCGACAGTTTGAGCTCTGTTCGGTCGAAACAGTCCTGGTGCCCTGCCAAGTAGGCCAATTCCTCGTTCGTGATCACTTGATGGGTCACAGCGTCCAGATAGATTTTTACCAGTGACATCGCTAAATCAACCAAGGCCAACAACTCTGGCAAGACTTCCCGCAAATCGACGTCCGGCACCGTCCTTAAGAGAACTGTGATGGAGAGAGAACTTATTCAGGCTCTGATCAAGAAATGCGCTTTAGGTCTGTTTGATCTGGCCTGTGCTGTGAGTGGGAAAGCTTGTTGGGACTTAAGTTTGCCCATAGGAGTGATCGATGCCAGACGCGATGCACCAAAGCTTGTGGTGACGTCCGTGGGAACGATCAACTCAACATTGCGAGCCTCAGCAACGATCGGTAATCCGCTCATGCAGCAGTTTTTCGCTCGATTTGAACAAGTTGGGGTCGAGCAAGCGCTCGCTGACATGAAGCAGGGGAACGACGCGGAAGTTTTTAACGAAGTTTGGGAGGCTTATCGGGAAGAACGACGCAACGGGGAGGCGCCGATGTGGAGCGTCGAAGATGCAACGGCATTTGTCTTGAAATCCAAGGAAGCCCACGCTGATCGCGAAGTGGCTTGTGTCGCCATTCTTCCGGGAGAGCCTCATCGGATTGTCACGTTTTCAGTGCCAATCGCCTTTCTGACGAATCCCAGCGAATGATCGCGGCAGACCTGCCCACCCAACTTGCCCTTGCAGCAGTGGCGTTGATCTCAAACGGACTTTCAGCGTTTGCTGGTGGAGGGGCTGGCTTGGTTCAACTTCCCGCCTTAATTCTGTTGGGGTTGAACTTTTCAACAGCCTTAGCCACTCACAAAGTGGCGAGTGTGGCCCTCGGCGTAGGGGCTGCCGGTCGGCACTGGCGAGCCAGCAGTTTGGATCGACGCTTATCAGCGCTTGTGTTGTGCGCTGGACTTCCAGGGGTCTGGATCGGAGCCAACCTTGTTCTGGCAATACCAGATAAAGCAGCCACCGCATGCCTCGCTCTTCTCACGCTGGGCCTAGGTGTGTATTCGTCACGTCGTCCACAGCTGGGGAACGATCAAAGCTGGCGTCCCCTAACAGGCACAACGTTTTGGCTTGGTGCCTTTGGGCTTTTTGGGATCGGAGTCATTAACGGATCCCTCACATCCGGAACGGGGCTCTTCGTGACGCTTTGGTTGGTGCGGTGGTTTGGTTTGAGCTACACCCGAGCCGTCGCCCATACGTTGATTCTTGTCGGACTCGGTTGGAACGGTACTGGTGCTATCACCCTTGGTCTGAAAGGGGACATTCATTGGCAGTGGCTGCCAGCGCTCATCGCTGGGTCACTGGTTGGCGGTTACATCGGAGCCCATTTATCGATTAAGCAAGGCGACAAAATCGTGAAGCAGGCTTTTGAAGTTTTGGCACTTGTCATGGGCCTATCACTCCTCGGTCGAACTGTTCTGACCTGAGTCCGCGTTGATGTCACCCAGGAAGCGGCTCGAAAACCGTGTGGCCAAAACAACAGTGGCAGCGCCGTAGGCGATGAACGTAAACAGCTGGCCGGAGGTTCCCTCGGTGTACACCTCTTCCGTAAGAAGCATCCAGTCCATGAGAGAGGCCACGGTTCCCCAGACCACTACACAGACAGACACGTAAACAATGCCCCGAACTGTTGAATTCATACCGAAGGATGCGCCGAGGCCAAGGCTAGGGGCAACGGCTCCCGTAACCTCACGGATGCAAGGGACGGACGATGCCGAAAAAGCGCCGCAAGCTCAGCAAGGAGATGGAAGCGGAGATGGCCGCAGCGAAACGGAAGATCGAATTGATCGGTGCACTGATCAACGACATCCGCGATGAGGACATCCAAGGGGAGTACCTCGGGGCCTTCACGCAAATTCGTTCTGCGGTGGTGAGCCTGATCGCCAAGTACACAACCGATGGATTTTGCGAAGAAACTGAGGGCCTCTTAGCCCTCTACCAAGGACTCATCAAAAATTTTGAAGAGGACTACGAGCTTTAATCGCAGCGATGACGGTTCAAGGGAGTTGACCCTGTCCTTTAATGTCGGCCAGCTCAGGTCGCAGCCCTATGGCCCTTCGCGAAAACCGGAAACAGGTTTCACCACTTCGATTAAAAATCACCCTCCTTGTCGCTGGCTTGGGTCCACTGCTTGCAGTGGGGATTTGGCTGCAATCCAAGGGATTCTTTAATTAATAGTTGTCGTGAAACAGCATCTCTTACTTCTTTCGCTGCTTTTCACAGCAGGAATGTCTCAGGCAGAAACGGTCACCCTTGAACTACTCAATGGCGACAGCGTCACAGGAACAATTGTTGAAGAGCTCAGCAACAACCAAGAAAAAGTACTGGATCACCCACAGCTTGGACGGCTCACCATCCTTACAAGCTCTCTGAAACCAAAACAGACGGCACCAGCATGGAGAACATCCATGACGGCCGGACTGATTGGGAACGAAAAAGACGGAGATTCGTCATTGTCGACAACAATCAGTGTGGAAAGCAAATACAAAAAAGGTAGAAATAATCTTTTACTAAAAGCTGGGCTTAACACCAGTCAAAGCCGAGACAACGGTGAACCATTAGAAATCGAAACTCAAAAGGGATTGGCGGAAGTTAGATACGACTACAACATGCCATCTGGCATAGGATTATTCGCGTTAACTGATTACAATTATGACGGCAAAAATGACTCGGGAGTTAATAGCTTACTTAGTGGGATAGGCCTTGCTAAGCCAGTCATTCAAAATAAAACAACAGAGCTCGTCGTTGCCATTGGTCCATCCATGCAATGGACCAATGGTGGTGATGAATGTGGAAAGGATCCATACTGCGGCAATGCTTATGCGGGGGGAACGTTTACAACTGATCTGTCATGGCAACCAAGCAAAATGTTTAAATTGGAGCTCAACAACAAGTTGTCCGCAGCCTTCACTCCAGACATAAAGCCTGCGAACAATTTCAAAGCTAGATTTAAATTTTACCCATCAATTTACTCTGGCCTATTTACATCGCTCCAGTATAATTTAATTTATCAGAGCATGAGTACTCCAGAGGTCAACAACTCAGCCTCGCTGCAATTAGGGGCAGATTTTTAATAACCGATATGCAACCTAAACCGGACGAAAGTCAAATTAAGCAACTTTTCACGAAACCTTATGGAAAACCTGGTCCAACACCAGAACAATGGAAAGCAATTTACGCTAACGAAGTTCATTTTATTGACCCTACACAAGAGCGTTATGGGATCGAGGCATATATTTTAGCTCAAAATAATTTAATCCAGAGATGCGAGGATATTTACTTAGAGCCGCTTGCAATTGTGATTAATAACGAAACAGCCTTTGTAGAATGGAAGATGGGTCTGAGGATCCAAGGAATTGAATTTATTTATCCAGGGGCAACACGGATGACTTTTGGTAATGACGGAAAAATCATCGAACATCGTGATTATTTTGACTTCGTAGGGCCAACTTTTGGCCCTATCCCCATTCTTGGGAACTTTATTCGCTGGCTCTACAAAAGGTTTGTAGCTTAATTTTTCCAGCCATCATCGAGAACTATGGTTCATCAGAGAACAATAGCTTGAGCGACTATATCTAATTATTTCAGAGGAAAAAATTAAGCTCCAATAAGAAATATACTAGATTTTTAGTACTCCTGATACCTACAGGACCTCAGATCCAATTATTTCGCAGCGCCTCAAAAAAATCTTTATCAGTGAGTCCCCTGTGCGATGTACATTCCAACGGAGGCTTAGAACAAGCTTGAGCATCAACATTGAACCGCTCAACAACCCGTAAATGCGTCTGGGCAGGAACCGAAACTATTGAAAGGGAAACGGAAGACATGAAGCCATCAGCAGTGACCCATCCCCCGTTGCCTGGATGAATTCAGACTGCAGCTCAGCATCCCAAGCTCAACGTATATTTATTTTAGTCAAGACCGAGCCCCCTCAATGCACTGAACCCGGACGGTTTGCAAGATGTCATCAACAAGGTTCCCTTGTATACACAGCGAATCCCTCACCAATGCACATACACACTTGGGGAACCAAATAGATCGCGGAATACTACTTCTGTAAGCATGCCAACTGCTGTGATCACTACTAGTGGAATAGGGTGAACCATGGAACAACAAAAGATTTGCACCGCATAGAAGAAAAATCAACGACAACAGCATCGGTATGGCAAAGCATTTATCTCACCAAGAGGTTGTTAGTTTTTGGTTTCACGAATTACGGCCTGCACAATGGTTCCGCGTCGATCAAAAAATTGATCAGCACATCACCGATCGATTTGAAGGATTAGTCGACGATGCCTTTCATGGACGCCTATTCAGTTGGTCAAGCAAGCCATCATCAGCTCTTGCACTGGTTCTACTTTTTGATCAATTTCCAAGGCATCTTTGGCGTGGACAAGCCAAAGCTTTTTCAGGTGATTCACGGGCTCTTAGTCTCAGTATCGAGGCTGAGAGGCAAGGCTGGATCCAGAACGAACCCGAGCAAGCGAAACGTCAGTTTTGGTTGATGCCACGGCTTCATAGCGAACAGATCGATGTCCATACGCATGCCTTACCCCTTTTTGAGCGATGGACAGACACACGTACATTCGCGCTCGCAAAGCATTATCGACAGCTCATTGCCACGCACGGTCGTTTTCCCCACCGTGACGGAACAAGAGGAGAGCAAGACGCATCTAATCCACGGATATGAGAATTTTTATGGTGTAAACTTAAAGGAACACTTTAACAATAGATCCTTTGGAAGTCAAATAAAGCAAGAATAAAATCTTGCTCTAGCTTTAAATATTAGCCCAATACTTCCGATAAACTTAATAATCATGATGAATCAAAGCATTCAGACTCGTTATACATCAATAGGAGAAGCTTTGACAGTTATCGAATGCTCTTACACAGGGCAGCTCCATTGCCTTGCTACCCATGCGCTCTCTGGGACCCAACTTCATACAGATGCGCCCACAGACCATGACGGTTTAGGGGAAAGTTTTTCACCCACCGATTTGATTGCCACAGCCCTCGGCACATGTGTTCTCACCATTATGGGAATTGCAGCCAAACGTCAGGGCTGGGAGCTCGGAGAGGCCACTGCCGTCGTTGAAAAAACAATGACGAGCCAAGCACCACGCCAAATCCAAAACTTAAAAGTTGTGATCAGCCTGCCAAGAAACATCACGGAGGCACAACGCAGGGTGCTCAAGCATGTCGTCAACGACTGCCCTGTCAAAAGGAATCTGGATCCATCGATAACGATTGATCTGGTCTGGAGCTGATGAAGTATTTTTCAGGTGGAGAGGGGTTAGATAAGAAGCCAATAACCGATGAGGGGGCGCATGAGACTCCACTTCATGCCCATTCACATTTTCAGGGAAACACCCTCCGTCACCTTCTTTGATGCCGGAATAGCTGGTAGCAACGGAACCGATGTGGTGGCTCACCATGGAGCGGCTACATCACCTCCTGACGACGAGGATTTTGAGCGGTTTTATGTGCATCAGCACCAGATTGATCACAACCTGGTGCTTGAAGGACAACGCGTTTTCACCTTATTGAATCCGCTCTGGGATAAACCGCACCATGTTGTTTATCTCGTACGGGCAATGGGTGCTCTCCAAATCCCGACAGGAACATTTCATCGCTCTGTGTCGGGCGATGAAGGAAGCATGGTGTTGAACCAATCCATTCGCGACCGTGATTTCAATTTTCGAACAGAGTTCAATCCCGTCAGCCTGCGAGATCGAAGCGATTTAAGGGAGGCTCACGCCTGTGAACCCTGGATCTGGAGCTGGAGAGATGGGAATATCTACCGACAGCATGGCAGCTAGTGATGATGCTTACGGCGTTTACTGCGCTGGCGCATCCGTTTGACGTAGGGGAGGCGACCGGAATTAGCCCATATGATTTCAACTTGATTCCAGCGCCAGCCCAACCAAGACAACGCACCCAAAAAGACGAACAGAACAAGCCAACCCATCGCCACGATCAAAGACAAAGACTGCTACACCAGAGCTCACGATCATCCCCAAGATGAGTTCTTACACAGGTGGTGACACATTCACCATCATCCATAGAACATGTCGTCACGCACTCCATAAAAGCCTCTACGGCATCCCACTCAGCTTGATGCTGATCGTTCTCCATGGCATCAAATGGCAATGACTAACTTGTAGGACTGAAGCCTGCCATTGTCTTCAAAAGTATGAAGAGGCGTAAAGCGTTATCCGTGGTTTAACGCTGCCCATCTTGATCAAAAGAACATTCCAATAGTGCAGCCGTAAGCAATGTTTTCATGCGTACCAATGCCTGCTGCTCGCTGGGGTCAGGCCCTCCTGGCCATTTCTCGAGATGGAAACTTACGGAGCGATGCAGCAGACGAATCGCATCAACGTCCAATTCAAACTGCAGGGCTGGCACAGGGTCCGTCGACACGACTCTCTCCATCAAACAAGTGCAGCTGGCAACGCCAACCAACCCACAGACTACGTGGGTGAGGGATGCAATCACAGATCATTATAAAAATCATATCGCTGGATCGTTCAAGAATTTTTAAAATAAGCTTCAAAAAAAAATTAAGAATCAAAGCGTTCACACAGTGATTATCCAGATTCAATTCCAACCCATCAATAACAAAGAATCACCAATAAATTTTCCCGACGCAAGTCCATCGATTGAAC
>CEVS01022986.1_pt1 | contig 11476 bp, 11 predicted proteins | sample 361571 | NCBI WGS metagenome assembly CEVS01 (sample SAMEA2623850, study PRJEB7988) | marine metagenome | isolation source: saline water (ENVO:00002010), including | reverse complement strand
GCTGAAGCAGAAATATCCTTTGCGAGTTGGTCTAACGTCATTCTTTCACCTCAAGCCTGATTTCCAAGAGTATATTCTTCTTGGTTTCAGACGGTTCTGCTCATAGGAACAGTGGTAGTGCGCCTAGAATAACGATAGATTCTGGCAGAGCAGTGAAAATTAGAGCAGGTCCGAACTTGGAACCGTCTTCTGCTAGCATACCAACAGCAGCGCTTCCGATGTTACCTTGCGAGTATCCAGCACCAATTGCTGCTAGACCCAATGCAATTCCTGCACCCATGTACTTACCCCAGTCATCGTAATTTCCATCAGCATCTGTTACTGCTGCTAGAACACCTTGTGCTAGCATAGTGATGCTCATGAGAACCAGTAGTAGTCTCAGGCTCAATTTCATACTTCTTTTCTTCATATTTTTACCTCCTATTTTGTCCAGTGGGACTATGATGCGTGACCCTCCACGTGAAGGGGACGGCCTCCTAGTGGCGAGAATTCCTCACCAGAGCCGTCGTGGAACTTACCCATCCACTCAACGAAGTGCAGACGGATAGCGTGAATACTTGGAGACAGTAGCCCGAGGGCAAGTGCGAAAACTTGGACACCAATCCATATCACGAAGAATAATATTGCAGAGAGATAATCTGCAGAAGATATTGCGTCAGCCATGTTATGGAATCCCATTTCATTTCCGACTTCAGCAATCTTTACACCAGCTACTCCAACAGCCATTATACGCAAGTAAGACAGAGTGTTTGCTAGTAGACCAAAGGTTTCGATTGGACCCATAATTGCGCCACCAAGCCAGCCGAATTTCTCGTAGACTGCTAATCCGATAATTAGGCAGATTACGCCCACTATTACCATTCCAGACCAAATCGATCCCTGGAAAGTATCGTAATTAGCATCGGTGAGGAATCTCAAGATGTGTGCGGAGCCACCTACTAGAATAAGAATCCAAGAGCCTTTCTCAAAGAATGCCGCAACTGGCCCATGTGCCTTGAATACATTGTAGAATCCGATTATGAATCCGATTAGCAAGTGTGCACATCCTAGATAAATTGAGAGAAGAATGTAATCTGTTAGAGCGCCGCCTGCACGATGGAATGGCAAGTAAGTGTGCGATAGCCCAAACCATTCAACAAACACTGTGTCTTCAAGTATGTACTTGGTAGAGTCATACATTGGTTCATACAACCAAACAAAAGCATCCCATTTCTCTATAACGAAACCAAATGCTTCTGCAGTCAGGACCCCAACTATGAATGTAGCAATACCCATATTCATCAGAATTCTTGATGCGACTTTGCCGGTGGGATCGTGCCCTATCTTTGATTTCAAAAGAAGAGCAAGTAGCATAATCACAAGACCATATCCTGCATCTCCTAGGATGAGGCCATAGAAGATTGGGAATGTGAAAGCAATTACGCTGGTTGGATCGAAGGAACCATATTTAGGTCTTCCAACCAAACTAGTAATCATAGAAGCGTGCTTTGTTGCAGGAATTGTATCGTATTCGACAGGAGGATAATCTGGCTCGTGGTGGTGTCCATCATCATGGCCGTGGCCGTGGTCGTCAACGAATTCCTCGATAGTTAGATGAGATGATACTTTTGACAATACACTTCTTGCAACGTCTCCTTCACTTGTTGGAACCCATGCTTCCATGGCGAAAGCATGAGCGCTTGTTGCACAAAGCGTGTGCCCAGTTAGAATTTCTGACTCTCTTTCTAAGTATTCTAGAACTGCCAAAAGCATCCTACCGTTCTTGTGAGTCCAAGATTGCATCTCTGAATCGCTATCTGCAACTCTTCTCTCACAATCTGAAATTGCTTTTTCTGCTTCACCAAGTAATGCAGAGGGTTTTCCTTTCCCACTTGGAATTTGAATCGACTTAGCACCTAGCTCCTGCATTGCCATCTGAACTTCTGCTCCATCCTTTCCTTGACAAGCAACTGCGACGATGTTTGAAGCAACATGTAGTTCAACCCTATCTCGTAGTTCACCAAAGACTTGTCCTGCTCTGCCTGCCTTGGAAGTCTCTCCCAAGTAAACATCGATGGAAGAAATCTCAGTCATCAACTCTAGTGGAATATTCAGAGGAGCAATCTTGGAAAGGATATCTACTCTTTCCTGAAGTTTAGAAATTTCAGCGCTTGCATCAGATCTCTTTGCGATTGTTTCTGTAATTGAGTCAATCTTTTCTCCAAATGATGAATCCAATGCCTTAGCAACCTCCTTAGCTGTTACTGGGCCTTGTTTGTTTGAACAATTCAAAACTGATATTGCTGCACGTACTTTTGCCAGAGTTACAGAAAGTTCATCTGCGTCTGGATGAGGAATTCCTACTTTTATACCATCCATTTCTCCAGAATATGGCTTTATGTGGACATTGCCAAGGTCTGCACACAAACGCAACGCTTCGTCGAGGTTGCTATTTGGACCCGCCATTGTGATGCGGGACATTTGTACAGTGCTAAACATCTATTTCACCTCAGTTGGACATCAACGAATCGATGATGAGTTTTACAGCTGCATCTCTACGATCTCCTGCAGAGGATTGTATTTCCTCAACAGCCTTTGCACCCTCAGCCTGAACACCTTCAGCCTCTTTACCTGCTTTATCTCTAGCAGAATCAAGAGTCTTTACAGTTGAACTGACTGCTCCATCCTGAGCACCTTGGATGATTTCAGAAGCTTCTTTGCGAGCATCTGCCAAAATTTTCGCGGCTTCATCCTTTGAAGCAGCAATTTTTGCATCGGCGGATTCTTCTGCATTTTTTATGCTTTGAAGTACACTCTCCATACTCATGCTAACACCCTTGGTGAAACTGGCGAGTTACAACCGGTAGATAACCAATGTGGTCGAATACGTATACAAATCCAATCTGGAAAAGAAGGGAATCCCACCAAACCGTGAAAACTAGAATCAGTACCCCCGAAACATGTCCGACCGCTCCAGCACAGGTGGTTTTGACCCGTCAGGTATCGACGAAGAGGCGTGGACTGAACTAGAAAGACAACTAGAAGCGACTATTCCAGTATATGATAAAGTCAACAAAATTATGACATTGGGCTTTGATAAGGGCATGCGTAAGCATGTACGTAATCATGCAAAACCTGGCATGAAAGTTCTAGAGATAGGGTGTGGACCAGGATCATTCGCCGTTGACATTGTAGGCATGGATCTAACATGCCTAGACCCAAGTGCTGAGATGCTCAAAGTTTGCAAAAAGCGAGTGGACAAAATACGCAGCGAAAGAGGCGAGTCTGAAGCAAATTATGTTGAAGCTATTGCGGAAAACATACCGCTACCAGACAATACTTTTGATAGAGTATTTTGCTTATTTTCATTCAGGGATTTCAAAGACAAGAAACAAGGACTCGCGGAAATTTTCCGAGTCCTAAAGCCAGGTGGACAATTAGTGATTTGTGACGCTGGTAAAGCCAATTGGCTCCACGGGTTGTTCGGAAGAATATACATGGCAACTTTTGTTCAATGGGTTGCTAGAATTGTTACTAAAGATCCGAATCATCCTTGGAAGTGGCTTGCTAGAACATATACTCATTACGGAACTCATTCATATTACAAGAAGGTCATGAAGGAAGTTGGATTTACAGGTGTGAAGGCAAGATTACTTTTCCCTGGGATGTCAAGTCGATTCAAAGCTAGTAAGCCCGAGTGATTGCCACATTAGTTCCACAAAATGAAGGCGCGGCGAGGGGGATTCGAACCCCCGTGGGAAGACCCATCGGATTAGCAATCCGACGCAATGGCCAGGCTATGCGATCGCCGCAAGCATTCGGCCCACTTTGCTATTTGAGATAAAACAGACGGTTGCTAAAATTCAGTTAAAGAAATCTTGGAAATCTTCATCTAAATCTTCTGGTGCTTTGCCTGCTCGTTTTGCAAGCACCCTCTTCATACGCTTTCTTTTCTTAAGAATCAGCGGCAATCCTATGAAATTGATTATTATTGTCAGCAACATGATCATTCCTGCAATTTGGAAATTTTCAATATCCATGTAATCTTGTAGTTCTCCTAACCATTCAACATCATACGGAGGAGCTTCAGGCTCTGGAGGCTCAGGAATCCTATGCTCGTTGTATTGCCAATATTGGTCTTCGATATACACTCTCTCAACATTTTGTGAAGGATATTGAATTATTGTGTCTTCATTTCCGACACTATCTAGTGGCGTCAAAATGTAGTAATAGGTCCTATATGGAGAAATTCCATTGTTCTCAATACCTGTTTGAGAAAATGTGCCTTGCTCTCCGGGAATGTTTTGTAAGTCAGAAGCAATAGGCTCAATGTACCTTAAATCGACATCCCCTGACATCTGCTCAATTCTGTACAGGTTCCAAGAAAGTTCCCCATCTGGCTCATTATCGGGCCAGTTCCATGTAAGTGTCAATTCATAGCAACGATTCCAGTCTAAGTACCTCTCATAGCAGGCTGTATCATTGTTATAGACGATTGAAGAAGAAAACCCTGAAACGTCAGCATTAGGATTTATTGCATCCCCACATGTCAATCCAGGTAATCCTTCAACCAAAGACACCTTGGCAGCAAGATAATCCGGGTTTCCTGTCCTATCGGTTGGAATAACAGCGTAAGACGAGCAAATTCCTGTTTCTAATGGTCTTTCATCGACCCAATAACTAGTGGTGCCACCCAATGATGCAGATAGCGTATCTTGCAGCAGCCCACCCCATGTGAATTCGCTGCTGGTTTCACTAGGATCGGGGAAGTATGTCGATGCTGTAATTGGGCTAGTGAGCCTGTATACGTTCCACCCCCCAAAGTATGGATTCGCTATATCTCCAGTAGCATTCCAATCTAATCGCATTTTCCCATCAGGAAGTTGGGTCAGTATGGGATTAGTCAAATCTATCTCAGGAGAAGGCAATTCTCCCACTAACAACAAATCCATGTTTTCTGTGATATGTACTCTAAGAGTATCATTATCGATAAGCCTGTAAGAATCATCTGTATCAAGAGGGTCCCAATCGGCTTCATCGAAACTCACAAGTTGATGAACCTGTAAAGAATCTCTTGGAACATTATCTGGTAAGAGATTGGTCACATTGAGGTCGAATTCCATCCAATCCATACCTGCAGTGGCATCATCTGTGGTTGGAACCACATCAATCGAAATGCGAATTAGAGCTTCAAGTCCAGGTCCTGGCCCATAATTGATTCCTGCAATTGGATAGTCATATGTTGCAATTCCTTCGGCGTGAGTTCTAGTTACAGCCGAACCAGATAGCCAATTGCCAGTACTAATATCCGTGCTGTTGAAAATAGTAATCAAAGTTGTAGATGATTCCAAGGTACCTAATGAATCAGTTGCTCTAACTGAAATGTAATGATCGCCTAAACCAATGGCACTCGCGGGTATAGATATCTCTCTACCCGATCCAAGTGGAAGAATTCCTGATGCCCACCATGTGTAAGTTAGCGGCCCTGCTGCGGTTGAATCGGTTCTTGCAGATAGTGTAATATTGTCCGCGGTATTATATGTTGAATTAAGGTTAGTTTGCAAAATAAGTGGATTGATGTCTCCTGCTATGACTTCTGCTTGAACATTAAGCACGTTATCTGATGGTTTTGCATCTAATCCTTCATTCAATGCTTCACTAACAAATACATTCAATTTTTTATCGCCAAGATGGTTGAGGTCGAAGATACAGGTTACAACTTCTCCAGGAGTGATCTCATCCGGAACGCAATCTTCTACAGAATCCAGTTCTTCGCTTAGAGATGTCACTGAGAATCTGACAAGGGGTTCTGATACCGTTTGATTACCAAGATTTGAAACCGTCACTGAAACGCTGTTATTTCCATAATAATAATCAGCAGAATTAGGAGCGTTTCGTGGAAACATCGAAGTGATTTGTAAGTCTACAGTGTCGTCGAAAATGACCTCAACACTTTGAACGTCATTAAATGAGTTCATGTCACCTGAAGGAGTTCCAATGGAATCCAGAATTCCGAAATACATTGTATAGGTGCCTTCTGTATCAAAATTCAGAGGAGGCATTTGCCTTGTAAATGAAGCGATTCCCCAGTCGGGTAGATCGGTGTAAGTTATTGTAGAAGTCGCACGCTCAACCCCCAAACTATCTACCAAACTCCATCCCAAATCTGCTTCTAGCCCACATACTCCACAAGATGTCGCAACACCACTAATATCCATCTGATAATCAGTGTCGGTGTTTAGAATTAAATTACCGTTATACTCTGCTAATCCACTTAATTGAGAAATTGGGTTTTGCTCATCGAATTCGACATCTACCAGATTTCTAGAGAGATAGAAATTGTAAATTCCTACATCGTTTGTTGTGTTTGAATCATGGTCTATGAACCTGTAGACGAATGTGTGGACGCCTTCTGCTCCATCAGGATAGAATAACTTTGAAAATGTGAAATTGGCGATTCCTCCAATCGGTAATGGTTCGATTGAGCCACTAGCATATTCTTCTCTGTCATTATAACAAGAGGTTTCATCTTGATCTCCTTCACAAATGAACATCTCAATGCCTCGTGGTTGGCTATTGAAGAAGAAACCTGAATTCTTTACTTGTACTTCGAACTCTATCGGATCCCATGATGAAAGGTAAATACCATCACTTGGTGAAATTGTCGTTGAAATTTCATAATCCCCGCTTATCGAAGCTGCTGCATTAGGTACAAGCATTATTCCCCCTAGGGAGGAGAGAAGTAACAGTGCCACTAACCCAATACTCTTCTTCGAAGAGCGTCTGTTAGTTACAGCGTACGCACTGGACATCATGTTGTCCTACCATCCGCCCCTCAAATATCAATCGGTGAGTAACGTCGATTTTGTCGCTATTGTTGATAAAATCAAATGTTCCAGCGACACACTCTTGACTCGTACACTCTTCCCGTAGGTCATGCAGAGGAGTCAAATTTGGCGAGATTCTTCTGACAGAGAGGCAGGAGTAGTCGCTGTAGTTGAATTCCTTTCAGCGTTTACACTATTCTTGATGATACTGACTGCATTCATGTCCTTAGCACAACTTGAGCTAGGAAGCAACGACCCTTACTCGGATTTAGTTGACCGTTCTGCAGTCGATGGATTAGATCGTTTAACAAATGGAGAAGGTTGGTTTGTACCGTATATCGACGGAGTAAGAGACCAAACTAATTCGACAAAGGATTGGCATGAAGTTCCCGTTATCGAACTATATGAAGGCGTACTACAGCCAGGGATTATTAGCAACGGAGTACTAGATTTAGAACGGGTTGAGGCCTTAGCAAATGTCAGTATTGAAGCAATGACCTCTGGATTAGGATTGTCAGATGATTTGCAAGTAAGATTGTTGATCCAAGTTGAAGAATCCTCAAATTCATCAAGAATCGGAGAAGTTCTATTTGAGGGAGGATCCGACCGGTCAAGTGCATCGAAATCTTCCGTAGCAAGCAGGACATTCATCAGCGGAAGTGATGTGATTTCCGTGAGTTTGGAGGTTCACGATGGCGCTAAAGCACCTAAAGTTCTACGAATTACAGAATTCTCACCCCGCCCATCAGGAGGAAGTCCTGAGTGGATAGAAGTTCAGAATTACAACGGTTTTGCACTTTCACTCAAAGGATGGTCGTTTGAGCGAAGTGGAACTTCGGGGTCAATTGATTATCTATACAAGGAAGGTGTCGTACCAGGAGGGCAAATTGCATTGTTCACAGGTGACCCGTCTTCGCAAGAAATAGGTAATGCAAGTGTAGTATATGACCTTGGGTCAACAGGATTCCTAGGAGTCGGCTCAGTTAGTGGTTTAGACGACAATACAGGAAGACTACGAATGTTGTTTGCAGAAGAGGATGAAGCCGATGGGACGCAGGTCTCCAAAGTTGAATGGGGAGCATCCACGGGAGTATTGTTTGACAACACGATTGTATGGAATGGAGGCCCGCCTTCACAAGCATCATCTTGGAACCTTTCAGATTCGCCCACACCGGGTGAAGTCTGAGTGATTTTGGCGTATCGTTCATTTAGTGTGATTGATTCGGCATAGTGTTACCCATGCAGCCTTCGACTGTTTACACCCGCGACCGTTGTATCACGGGTATTCATGGAATGGACGAAATTCTAAGAGGTGGAATACCATATGGTTCCACTGTTTTGGCTGCAGGAACTTGTGGCTCAGGGAAGACAACTTTGGGAATGGAATTCCTAGTCAGAGGCGCACTTGCTGGAGAAGCTTGCGCGCACTTCACAGCAACTGAACCTAGTGTAAAGTTGCTAGAAAACATCAGACAATATGCATTCTTCGACATGAATATGATCGATAGTGGATTGATCAACGTATTTGATATGGACGTTTTGTACTCGTGGCTTGGCCTGGACAAGGCCTCGTTCGACTTGGACGACGTACACGCTTTAATCAAAGCAATTGTCGACATTGTGAACACGATTGGTGTTACAAGACTGGTAATTGATTCAGTTACTACGCTATGTTACAAGATTAAAAGCGAGCAATTGATTCGAGATTTCTTGTTTACTCTAGGTAAGAAGCTCGCTACTTTGGGATGTACAACAATATTGATTTCAGAAATTACCTCAGCTACAGAAAATGCTCACTGGTCATCTTTTGGCGTGGAAGAAGCAATTGCTGATGGGATAATCGTAATGGGTGACGTAGAGAGAATGGGGCATTTGTTGCGTTTCTTACAAGTTGTTAAAATGCGAGGTACATCGCATAGTCGTGCAAAACATGCAATAGAATTGACCCCCTTAGGAGTCATGCTAACTCCTATGCTAAAATGGGGCGCCGTCAGTGATAAAACAAATAGGATGGGTGTATGATTGTGTTCGAATTAGATCAAAGAATTGCCGAGCAACTCACAGAGGTCAGTTTGAACTCCTCGATTCAGGTTAGGTGTGGAAATTCTAATTCTTTCATGGTTACTGCATCTACAATGATACCTTTGATGCAAATGTTCGAAATGGGTGGCGTTTACATCTGTGCAACACGAGGTGCTGTAGAAATTATCGAAGCCTTCGAAGCGATTGGAGTAGATGTTTCAAATATCCAATTTGTTGATTTAGTATCTTCTGGGATTTTAGGAGGAACTGAAGTTCCATACAGCAACATAACTTTCGTTGACAGCCCAATCATGCTAGAGAGTGTTTTACTCAAGACTCTTTACATCTTGCGAATTGCTAACACTGAAAGGAACTTTGTCCTAATCGATTCTGTAAATGCGCTCTCGATATACAATGAAGAAAGAATGCTAGCAGAGTATCTTCACACATTTATCAATACATTCCGCCAAAGGGAGGTTTTGTCGGTTATACTGAACATACCTGACCAAGTTCCTCCTTCCGTATTGTCGAATCTTGATCTATATTGCACCGATTTAATCGATCGAGGCCAAGTGGTAATTCATTGAGGGTTTTTAGATGAGTAAACAGATTAAATTTAGCCCTGATGATGAAGAATTCTTTGGTAGCGTTGGTAGTTTTGGAGTTCCAAAATTCGATAATGCGATGAACGGAGGAGTACCAAGAGGATTCCTAGTCGTCGGATTTACCGAAACTGGCTCGGGTTCAGAGTTATTTGCTAAACAATTGACTTCTCCTGCAGAAGAGCCAGATAATACGATTCTAATCTCTACCAACGAAAGTCAACTAGAGATTGCTAGAGTTTTCAGCAAGTACAAATGGCCAACTGATATTGCAGTAAGAACACTGGGCGAAGAATACAACGCAAGGGTACTAGAAAAGGAACTGCTTGCCAGTCGTTATCGACTTGAAGGTTTCAAGTTACCAGATATACAACGCCTAGCACAGACAAGGTTCGTTGATGATAATACACAGGATTTCCTAACAGAGATGACCAACGAAATTATGGCAATGGGTCCTTATTTTAGAGCGGTAATCGACTCTCTTGACTTCTTTATGCAAAGAGAAGATCCAAGTCGTGTAGTAGCTATGCTTAGAATGATGCAAGCACACACTCAAATTCACCGTGGAATATTGTTCGTCACGGTTTCCAAGGATACAATAACTCCTGCTATTAAGCAAGAAATGGCTGCTATTGCAGACATGGTTTGTGATTTTAAGGTAAGAACAATCGGTTCAGATTTCGAAACATCGATGATCGTATCTAAGTTTAGAAACGCTCCAGAAAACCTGTCGATTATGGTTTTCAGAGTCACGCCAGAAGAAGGTATTACTCCAGAAACTGTCGAGCGTATCGCTTGAAACAAGTTTTTGCAGATAGTAAACTGGAAGTTTCAAAGGATACCCAATGTTCCCAGGAAATACGGTATCGAATTCCGCTATGAGTACCAAATCTCAGATCTAAAAGAATGGCTGTCCACTGATAATATAATCGAGTGCAAAAAATATCCCCATTCCAGGAACAAATATCGTGATGAAAATTTTCATTCCCCATTTTTTTAAGCCCAATATGATTCCTGAAAATAACAGAATAAGAATTCCAAAAAATAGCCATATAGAACCAGAAGTATCATCACCTGATACAACTATACCTACACCGATGATGAACATTATCAACCCAATAATTGCCGCTAACAGTTCAATCTGTATTTTGGAACTTTTTGGCAGATTGTTCTGAAGGCCAGTGTTTTGTTCAGCATCAAATTCAATGATTATTGGGGGTGGCGATGAATCAGAGCTCTCCATAGAACCTAATTTGAGGACCACGGCAAATAGTTTGCTCCGGACACAAATCATAATCCTTTGAACACAGGGTATCTATTTGTACTCAAGTAAGCACAATTCAAAATTTGGCTTGTGCTTGAGAAGATTGCCGCTCACTCTGCACCCCTGCTCGGATGAGTAAGCAATGAGTACCCTTTGTATTGCCCGTGAGACTAATTCTCTTGCAAGGATTGAATCTGAGCTTAGTTCGGCTAAAGGAACAATAATTAACCAATTGATGAAATTTGTAGTATGAATCTCGAGGAAGCTGCCAATCTTGGAGAACTACTTGGAGGATTGGCAATTTTAGTTACGCTGATATTTGGTATAAGACAAATTATCGAGTTGAACAAAGGAAAAGAACGTGAAGCATCCAGAGAAATTGCAAATCTATTAGCATCACCTATGTATCAATCAGGTTTGTCGGTTTTAATCAACAAACTATCTGACGATTTCGGTCTTGAAGAGATGGTGCAATTAGAAAGAAAAGAGATGGATGCTCTAAATTTCTTAGCAATAAATACTAATTCAATCGGGGTGATGACTTTTGACAAGCAGTTATCTTTCAAATCAGTAACCAGATTCATGCAACCAATAAACGAAATAGTAGGCAATAGATTACGAACACTTGTTAAAGTTCTACTAGCAAATGTAGAGAAACGAGGTCTAGAAGGGATAGAGAATGCTGTTTTGGATTGGGTTATTTGGCTATTAGATAGAATGGATGAACAGCCACCGATTGAAGGGCCTGCTTATGTCCTCTATCGAGATTGGAAACCATAAAC